>ERZ826396.1713-NODE-1713-length-22103-cov-5.431241_pt1 | contig 22103 bp, 19 predicted proteins | sample MGYA00519926_ERZ826396 | MGnify/ENA primary metagenome ERZ826396 (study PRJEB31778, sample SAMEA3449230) | human gut metagenome | biome: human gut; feature: human-associated habitat; material: faeces | place: United Kingdom | collected 2010/2012 ... | reverse complement strand
TCCCTATCCTACCAAAGGTGGTTTTATTTCTGTCTTTTTCTTCTGGAACAGTTCACGCGCCGGTGGTTTCCTTTACAACAAAAATCCCCCTGCCAAGGCGTTGGCGGGGGCCTTTTCTGTTCTATGCGCGCTTCGCTTTGGGGCGCGCTTTGCTTTGGGGCTTTGCGGGCCGGGGCACGTGGCGGGGCCGCCGCCCTGTGTGCCCGGCAGGGCCGGCGTGCGCCGGAAAGTGCAAGCCCGCCGCCGCAAAAAGCCGGGCGCGCGGAACGGCTGCAACCGCCCCGCGCGCCCGGCGCTCTGTTTTTCAAGCAATGCAAATCTCATCCATTCGCCAAGGGTGCGGCGTCTGTGCCGCCGGGCACATGCCGCGCTTTCGCCCGGTTTCACCCGGCTGGCAAATTACACCACCAGCTCTTCGTCCGCTTCCTCTTCGGGCGCGGCGAACTCGGCGGCGCGCGGGTCCTGCGCTTCCAGGCGCTGCTCCACCTCGGGCAGGCCGGTGCCCGCCGGGATGAGCTTGCCGATGATGACGTTCTCCTTCAGGCCCATCAGCGGGTCCACTTTGCCCTTGATGGCGGCGTCCGTCAGCACGCGCGTCGTCTCCTGGAAGGAGGCGGCAGAGAGGAAGGAATCCGTGGCCAGCGAGGCCTTGGTGATGCCCAGCAGCACGCTTTGGCCCGTGGCCAGGCGCAGGCCCTCTTCCCCGGCCGCCATGCGCGCGGCCACTGCTTCGTTGGCGTCGCGGAAATCGGCCTTATCCACCGTAGAGCCCTCGATGAGGTTGGTGGAACCGGCGTCCTCCACGCGCACCTTGCGCATCATCTGCAGCACAATCACTTCAATGTGCTTGTCGCAGATATCCACGCCCTGCAGGCGGTACACCTTCTGCACCTCGCTGATGAGGTAGTTCTGCACGGCAATGGGGCCCTTGATGGCCAGAATGTCCTGCGGGTAGGCAAAGCCCTCGGTGATGAGGTCGCCCGCCTCCAGCTCGTCGCCGTCGGAAATGCGCACGCGCTGGCCAAACGGAATGAGGTAGCTCTTTTCCGTGGGCGCGCCGTTCTCGTCCACGCCCTGCACCACCACATGGCGGTTTTTCTTCGTGTCGTCAATGCTGGCCTTGCCCGCAATCTCTGTCATAATGGCAAGGTTCTTCGGGCGGCGGCTTTCAAACAGCTCTTCCACGCGCGGCAGGCCCTGGGTGATATCCTCGGCGGAAGCGATGCCGCCGGTGTGGAACGTGCGCATGGTGAGCTGGGTGCCCGGCTCGCCAATGCTCTGCGCGGCAATGATGCCCACGGCCTCACCCACTTCCACCAGGTTGCCGTTGGCAAGGTTGGCGCCATAGCACTTGGCGCACACGCCGTGCTTGGCCTGGCAGCACAGCACGCTGCGAATTTCCACTTTTTCGATGCCGGCGTCCACCACTTTCTGGGCGTCCCCGGCCGTCATCATGTGGTCGGCGCGCACCAGCACCTCGCCCGTCTCGGGGTGCACAATGTCGTGCACGGCAAAACGGCCCTCCAGGCGCTCGGCCAGCTTTTCAATCATCTCGTTGCCTTCGCGGATGTCCGACACCACAATGCCCTGGGTGGCGCCGCAGTCGTCCTCGCGGATGATGACGTCCTGCGAGACGTCCACCAGGCGGCGCGTCAGGTAGCCCGAGTCCGCCGTGCGCAGGGCCGTGTCGGCCAGGCCCTTTCGGGCGCCCTTGCCGGCAATGAAATATTCCAGAATGTTCAAGCCCTCGCGGTAGTTGGCGCGAATGGGAATTTCGATGGTGCGGCCCGAGGTGTTGGCAATCAGGCCGCGCATGCCGGCCAGCTGGCGAATCTGCGCCATGCTGCCGCGGGCGCCGGAATCGGCCATCATGAAGATGGGGTTGTGGGCGTCCAGGTTGGCCTGCAGGGCGCTGGCCACGTCCTCGGTGGTCTTCGACCAGATTTTGATGACGCTGGCATAGCGCTCTTCGTTGGAGATAAGGCCCTTGTTGTACTGCTTTGTCACCTTGGTAATCTGCTCTTCGGCGCTTTGCAGCAGCTCGGCCTTCTGCGGCGGAATCACCGCGTCGCTCACGGCCACGGTGATGGCGGCCTTGGTGGAATATTTGTAGCCCTGGGCCTTGATGCGGTCCAGCATTTCGGCCGTCACGGCGGTGCCGTGGGTGTGGATGCAGCGCTCGATAATCTGGCCCAGCTTCTTCTTGTTCACAAGGAAGCTCACTTCATACTCGAACATGCCGTCCGGCGTGCTGCGGTCCACAAAGCCCAGGTCCTGCGGGATGGGCGTGTTGAAGATGATGCGGCCGGCGGTGGTGTCCACCAGCTTCGAGCGCGTTTCGCCGCCCACTTCCAGCGTGCGGCGCACCTTGATGGGCGCCTGCAGGGTGATGACGCCCTCCTGGTAGGCCATGATGGCCTCGTTCTCGTCGCGGAACACCTTGCCCTCGCCCTTGTCGCCCTCGTTCACCATGGTGAGGTAATAGCTGCCCAGCACCATGTCCTGCGTGGGCACCGTCACGGGCTTGCCGTCGGCGGGCTTCAAAAGGTTGCCCGAGGCCAGCATCAGCATGCGCGCCTCGCGCTGTGCCTCCACCGAAAGGGGCACGTGCACGGCCATCTGGTCGCCGTCAAAGTCGGCGTTGAAGGCGGTGCACACCAGCGGGTGCAGCTTGATGGCGCGGCCCTCCACCAGCACGGGCTCGAAGGCCTGAATGCCAAGGCGGTGCAGCGTGGGCGCGCGGTTCAGCATAACGGGGTGGCCCTTGATGACGTATTCCAGCGAATCCCACACTTCGGTGCGGGTGCGCTCTACCATTTTGCGGGCCGATTTGATGTTGTTGGCAATGCCCTTTTCCACAAGGTCCTTCATCACAAAGGGCTTGAACAGCTCCAGCGCCATCTCTTTGGGCAGGCCGCACTGGTACATCTTCAGCTCCGGCCCTACCACAATGACGGAACGGCCGGAATAGTCCACGCGCTTGCCCAGCAGGTTCTGGCGGAAGCGGCCCTGCTTGCCCTTCAGCATGTCCGAAAGGCTCTTCAGCGGGCGGTTGTTGGGGCCCGTCACCGGGCGGCCGCGGCGGCCGTTGTCAATCAGGGCGTCCACGGCCTCCTGCAGCATGCGCTTTTCGTTGCGCACAATGATGTCGGGCGCGCCCAGCTCCAGCAGGCGTTTGAGGCGGTTGTTGCGGTTGATGACGCGGCGGTACAAATCGTTCAAATCGCTTGTGGCAAAGCGGCCGCCGTCCAGCTGCACCATGGGGCGGATGTCGGGCGGAATGACGGGGATGACGTCCATAATCATCCACTCGGGCCGGTTGCCCGACACGCGGAACGCCTCCACCACTTCCAGGCGCTTCAACAGGCGCATGCGCTTTTGGCCGCTGGCGCTCTCCATCTCGTCGTGAAGCTGGGCGCTCAGCGCGTCCAGGTCTATTTTCGCCAGCAGTTCCTGAATGGCCTCGGCGCCCATGGCGGCCTTGAACTCATCCTCATAGCGCTCGCGCATGTCGCGGTATTCCTTCTCGCTCAGAAGCTGCTTTTCCTCCAGCGGCGTCATGCCGGGGTCTGTCACAATATACGCGGCAAAATACAGCACCTTTTCCAGAAGGCGGGGCGAGAGGTCCAGCATAAGGCCAATGCGGCTGGGGATGCCCTTGAAATACCAGATATGGCTTACCGGGGCGGCCAGCTCAATGTGGCCCATGCGCTCGCGGCGCACCTTGGCGCGCGTCACTTCCACACCGCAGCGGTCGCAAATTTTGCCCTTGTAGCGGATGCGCTTATATTTGCCGCAGTGGCACTCCCAGTCCTTCGTGGGCCCAAAAATGCGCTCGCAGAACAGGCCGTCGCGCTCCGGCTTCAGGGTGCGGTAGTTGATGGTCTCGGGCTTCTTCACTTCGCCGTAGCTCCATTCGCGGATCTGATCCGGCGAGGCAAGGCCGATCTTGATAGAATCGAATGCGTTGAATTCCATGAATCGAACCCTTTCTTTCTCGATGTTCCTGTTTCGTGAAAGCGGCCGCGCGCTGTGCCCTCAGCGCGGCGCGCGGCGCCGGTGTTAGTCTTCTTCGCCGTCTGCGCCGTCCGCAAACAGGTCGTCCATGGCGAAGCTGTCGTCCTCGGGTCCCTCGGCGTCCTCCACGTCTTCGATGCTGTAGTCGTCGTTCAGCTCGCTCTCCACCATCACGTCGTCGCCAATGGAAAGCTCGGAATGGTCGAAGCCCACATCGTCGTCGTCATAGTTCTGCTTGATGTCGATCTCGTTGCCGTCCTTATCCTGCACGCGCATGTCAAGGCCAAGGCTCTGCAGCTCTTTCATCAGCACGCGGAACGCCTCCGGAATGCCCGGCTGCGGCACGGGCTGGCCCTTCACAATGGCCTCGTACGTCTTCACGCGGCCCACCACGTCGTCCGATTTGACGGTAAGAATCTCCTGCAGGGTATAGGCGGCGCCGTAGGCCTCCAGGGCCCACACCTCCATCTCGCCAAAGCGCTGGCCGCCAAACTGCGCCTTGCCGCCCAGCGGCTGCTGGGTAACCAGGCTGTACGGGCCGGTGCTGCGCGCGTGGATTTTGTCGTCCACCAGGTGGTGCAGCTTCAAATAATACATATAGCCCACGGTAACGGGGTTGTCGAACTTTTCGCCCGTGCGGCCGTCGTACACCACGCTCTTGCCGTCCTCGGAAAGGCCCGCCTCGCGGAACATCTCGCGGATATCCGCCTCGTGCGCGCCGTCAAACACCGGCGTCATCACCTTCCAGCCAAGGGCCTTGGCGGCATAGCCCAGGTGCACTTCCAGCACCTGGCCAATGTTCATGCGGCTGGGCACGCCCAGCGGGTTCAGCACAATGTCCAGCGGGGTGCCGTCCTCCAGGAAGGGCATATCCTCCTGCGGCAGAATGCGGGACACAACGCCCTTGTTGCCGTGGCGGCCGGCCATCTTGTCGCCCACGCTGATTTTGCGCTTCTGGGCAATATAGCAGCGCACCACTTCGCGCACGCCGGGCTGCAGCTCGTCGCAGTTTTCGGGCGTGAACACCTTCACGTCCACAATAATGCCGTATTCGCCGTGCGGCACGCGCAGGCTGGTGTCGCGCACCTCGCGCGCCTTTTCGCCAAAGATGGCGCGCAGAAGGCGCTCTTCCGCGGTAAGCTCTGTCTCGCCCTTCGGCGTCACCTTGCCCACCAGAATGTCGCCCGCCGTCACCTCGGCGCCAATGCGAATGATGCCGCGCTCGTCCAAATCTTTCAGGGCGTCCTCGCCCACGTTCGGAATATCGCGCGTAATCTCCTCGGGGCCAAGCTTCGTCTCGCGGCTCTCAATCTCGTACTCTTCAATGTGAATGGAGGTGTACACGTCCTCGCGCACAATCTTCTCGTTGATGAGCACGGCGTCCTCGTAGTTGTAGCCCTCCCACGTCATAAAGCCGATGAGGGCGTTTTTGCCCAGGCTGATCTCGCCGTTCTTGGTGGCGGGGCCGTCGGCAATCACCTGGCCCTTCAGCACCTTTTCGCCCTTGTCCACAATGGGGCGCTGGTTGATGCACGTGCCCTGGTTCGAGCGCATGAACTTGATGAGCTCGTATTCGTCCGTGGTGGTTTTGGACGTGCGCACAATAATCTTGTCCGCCGTCACCTTTTCCACCACGCCGTCGTTTTTGGCCAGCACGCACACGCCCGAGTCGCACGCGGCCTTATACTCCATGCCCGTGGCCACAATGGGCTGCTCGGTCACCAGCAGGGGCACGGCCTGGCGCTGCATGTTCGAGCCCATCAGCGCGCGGTTGGCGTCGTCGTTTTCCAGGAAGGGAATCATGGCCGTGGCCACGGAAACCACCATCTTCGGCGAGACGTCCATAAAGTCGGCGCGGCTGCGGTCCACTTCCAAAATCTCGTCGCGCCAGCGGCACGAAACGCGCTCGCGCAAAAAGTGGCCCTCCTCGTCCAGCGGCTCGTTGGCCTGCGCCACAATGTATTCGTCCTCCACGTCCGCCGTCATATACACAACTTCGTCCGTCACCACGCCGCGCTCTTTGTCAATGCGGCGGTAGGGTGCCTCAATAAAGCCGTATTCGTTAATTTTGGCAAAGGTGGCAAGGTACGAAATCAGGCCGATGTTCGGGCCTTCCGGCGTCTCGATGGGGCACATGCGGCCATAGTGCGAATAGTGCACGTCGCGCACCTCGAAGCCCGCGCGGTCACGCGACAGGCCGCCCGGGCCCAGGGCCGAAAGGCGGCGCTTGTGCGTCAGCTCGGCAAGGGGGTTGTTCTGGTCCATAAACTGGCTCAGCGGCGAAGAGCCGAAGAACTCCTTCACCGCGGCCACCACCGGGCGGATGTTGATGAGCGCCTGCGGCGTCACAACCTCCATGTCCTGCGCCTGCAGCGTCATGCGCTCGCGAATGACGCGCTCCATGCGCGAAAAGCCAATGCGGAACTGGTTTTGCAAAAGCTCGCCCACGCTGCGGATGCGGCGGTTGCCCAAATGGTCAATGTCGTCGGTGGTGCCAAGGCCGTGGCCCAGGTTGTTCAAATAGTTCACCGAGGCGAAGATGTCGTCCACCGTCACCGTCTTGGAAATCAGCTTGTCGTGGTTTTTGCGCAGCAGTTCCTTCTGCTCGTCCACATTCTCCGTCTCGTCCAGAATGGCGCGCAGCCCGGCAAAGCTGACGCGCTCGTTGATGCCGCACTCGGCCGGGTCGAACGAAAGGAACTCTTTCGCGTCCACCGTGCCGTTGGTGAACACCTTCACTTCCTTGCCGTCCACCGTCAGGTACACCAGGCTTACGCCCGCGGCCTCGGCGGCGGCGGCCGTCTCTTTGCTCACCTTTTCGCCCGCGGCGGCCAGCAGCTCGCCCGTCAGCGGGGCAATGATGTCGCGCGCAGCCACATGGCCGGCAATGCGCTTGGCAAGCGCCAGCTTCTGGTTCATTTTATAGCGGCCAAAGCGCGAAAGGTCATACCGGCGTGCGTCAAAGAACAGGCTGTTCAAATGGCTCTGCGCGCTCTCCACCGTGGGGGGCTCGCCCGGGCGCAGCTTGCGGTACGTCTCCAGCAGGCCCTCTTCCTCGCTGGTGGTGGGGTCCTTGGCCAGGGTGGCCTCAATGCGCTCGTCGTCGCCGAAGAAATCGCGGATGCGCGCGTCGTCGCCCAGGCCCAAAGCGCGCAGGAACACCGTCACCGGAATTTTGCGGTTTTTATCAATGCGCACATAGAACACGTCGTTCGAATCTGTCTCAAACTCAAGCCATGCGCCGCGGTTGGGGTTCATGGTGGCGGTAAACAGCTCTTTGCCCGTTTTGTCGTAGCTTTTGCCGAAATACACGCCCGGGCTGCGCACCAGCTGCGAGACAATGACGCGCTCGGCGCCGTTGTACAGGAACGTGCCGGAATCCGTCATCAGCGGGAAATCGCCCATGAAGATCTCCTGCTCTTTCACCTCGCCCGTCTCTTTGTTCAGCAGGCGTGCGGTGACGCGCAGCGGCGCGGCATAGGTGGCGTCGCGCTCTTTGCATTCCTTGATGGTGTATTTGGGCTGGGAGTCCAGGCGGTAGTCGATGAAATCCAGCACAAGGTTGCCGGAATAATCCTCGATGGTGGAAATATCGCGGAAGACCTCTTTCAGGCCCTCTTTCAAAAACCAGTTGTACGAGTTTTTCTGCACCTCGATGAGGTTCGGCATGTCGATGACTTCATCGATGCGCGAAAAGCTCATGCGCTCGGTTTTGCCAAGTTGTACGGGCTTGACTTTCACCATAATTTGCGACCACTCCTTATTTTTTCAGCATGTTCCGCTTCTTCGTAACACCGCGTAAAGCGGCCCTTCCGCCGGGGCAAAAATCGTCAAAATGCACAAATATTTTCGGCATTTTTTTGGCACAGGGGCAGACAAGGCCATGATGATACATGATAAGCATTATAAGACGGAAAAAGCGCGCCGTCAAGGGAAAAACCAAAAAAATAAAGCCCAAAAACGCAATTGGTTCACCCGGGTGCGTGTGTTGTTTTTTGCGCGCAGGGCTTTTGCACAGCCCCACCGCGCGGCGCGCGCGGGCCCGGCAATAGCACGGCGCAGCCCCCTGCGCGCAGGCGCGCGGCAGGCGTGCAGCACTGTGCGCGGGGAGGGGAGCAAACACCCCGGCAAGCCTCACCGCACGGTGCGCGGCTGTGCCATGCCTTCCCTGCCCCGCGCCCCAGGCCGCTGTGCGCCAAAGGGGCCCGCGGGCCCCACACAGGCCACCGGCCCGCCTTGCCCGCCAGCCCGCTTTGCCCTTCTGCCCTTCCCGGGCAGGGGCGGCACCCCGGCAGCGCAAAGCCCCGCGCGCGGCCGGCTGGCCGCACGCGGGGCGAAACTTATCTGCCTTTTTCCGGGCGCGGGGCCCGGCTTATTTTCTGGCTGCAAGGGCCGCAAAATCCACGGCCGCAAGCTCTTCGTTGATGCGCTGGGAAATGCGGCACATCTCGCGCCGGAAGGCGCAGGTGTCATGCGCGCTGCGGTTGCACGCCGCGCTGTCGTCTGCACAGCGCGTCAGCCGCCACGGGCCCTCCACCACGTCAATCACGTCCTTCAGGCTGATGTCCTTTGCGCTGCGCGCCAGCTCGTAGCCGCCGCGGTTGCCCTTAAAGCTGGATACCAGCCCACCCTGGGCCAGCTTGCCCAGTATTTTCAGGGCAAAGCGCAGCGAAATGCACATCTCTTCGCTGATGCTGCGCGCATCGCGCCGCGCCCCGCTTTTGGCAAGGCAATACACAATGCGAATGGCGTAATCCGTCTCCTGCGTGATATACACCGGCCCGGCCTCCTTTTAACTATACCGTTTCACTATAGTTTAATATAGCAGGCCGGGCGCGGTTTGTCAAACCTCATTCCAGCGGAAAGGCCGTGCCGTTCACCTCCACAGCGGTTATCTGCTCCATATCCTGCGCCTGCAAAAGCTGAATAATCAGGCTGTCCTGTGCCTGAAAGCGCCTGCCCGGCACGCCCGCGGCGCCCTGCTGAATGTCCCACCGGCTTACAATGGGCAGGCGCGTGCCGTCTGCAAAGCACAGCGCCACGGGCACATCCATCAGGGCGGCCCGGCCGCTGTCCGCCGCTGGCTCTGCAAGCTGCAGGTACACCGAAATGGGCGAAAGCTCCAGCGTTTCCAGCGGGGTTTCCAGGCCCGCCTGGGTGGGCCCTTCCAGCAGGCTGACGCCCGCGGGCTCGTATTCCAGCCGGAAGGCAAAGCTGAAATGCCCCGGCACCACGGCGTCCCCGTCGTGCAGGCGCTCGCCCGCGCCGGGGGCCGAGTTGTGGTACATGTTCCACAGCTCTATCTGCGCCGTCCGCCCGCTCAGCGGGGTGGACACGCTGGCCATCAGCACAAAGCGAAGCTGGTTTTCGGCCGCCTGCCCGCCGGGCAGGGCCTGAAGGGTGACGGCCGTGGCGTCCGGCGCGTCTGTTTGAAACGAGGCCACGTCAAAATTATATTCCTGCGCGCTTTGCAGCTGCGTGCCCGGCGGCGCGGTGACGGTGAAGGGAATATACACGCAGTGGCTGTCGCCCAGCACGCCCTCCAGCGTAATAGAGGCGTCCCCCACCGTCTGCGTCAGGCCCAGGCCCTGGCTCAGCTCGCCCAAAAGGGGCAGTTCCTGCTGCTCAAAGCCCAAAAAGGCCGCAAAGTCTGCGCCCCAGGCAAAGGCGCCCGCCGCCCCGGCCGCCAGCACGCCGCAGGCCAGCGCCGCCGCCAGCAGCAGGGCGGCCATGCGCTTTCCGCCGCGGGCACGGCGCCGCGGTGTGCCCGCCTCAGGCGCGGTGCCGCCGCCTGCCTGCGCGGGTGCCGCGGGTGCGGGCCCGTCTGCCTGCGCGGGCGCGGCGGCCAGCAGCCGCCGAAGCTGCGCCGCCTGCTGCGCCTCGCCCAGCGGCACGGGGGCATATTCCTCCGGGCGCACGGTGGCCCGGTTCAGCGCGTCGTATTCGTTTTTCATTTTTCACCGCTCCTTTCCCGCAGGCGGGCCAGCCGTTGCCGGGCACGGGCCACCCGCGTGTTCACAGCGCCCACGCTGATGCCGCGCGCGGCGGCCAGCTCGGCCGGGGTGCTGCCGTAAAAATACCGGCCCAGCAGAAGGGCGCGGTCCTCGGCGGGCAGGCCGCGGAACATATCTTCCAGCTCCAGCGCAAAATATTCGTCCGCCGTGTGGCCCGCCAAACGCTCCAGCTCCTGCGCGCCGCCCGCCGGGCGGGTGCGCGCGGCCCGGCGCACCGCGTCAATGGCGCGGTAGCGCGCCACGGCGGCGGCCCAGGCCCGAAAACTGTGCTGCCCGTCAAACCGCCCCGCGTTCTGCCAAATGGCCAGCAGGGCTTCGGCCAGAATGTCGTCCGCGTCCAGCCCCGGCGCATGCCGCCGCACCACGGCGTTCAAAAGCCCGCCGTATTCGCGCACAAGCTGTTCCGCCGCGTCCGCCTCGCGCCGCGCCAGGGCCGCCGCCAGCGCCTGTTCTGTCTGGTAAGGATGCATCGGTTCCACCTCTTGCCCTTTTTCTTTTTGTGAAAAGCGCTTTCACCCTTCTATACGCCCGGCGCAGGCCGTTTCTTACACGCCCGCGCACATTTTTACAAAACACGGCGCGCCCCACTGTGCCGCGCGCCTCGTCTTGCCCGCCCGCAGCACATTCAAAGGGCCCGGCAATCCGTTCGGATTGCCGGGCCCTTTGCTTTGCGCAGGGCTATTCCTCATAATCCAGGTTTTGAAAAAGCGGGCTGGCCCAAAAATCGGCAAACGGCACCTCAAGCCCCTGGCATATCTTTTTCAGCGTGGTCACCCCGGTGTTCCGGATGGGCGAGGCATCGCGAAGCATGGCGTCCAGGGTGCTGTGATGGATGCCGGCGCGCTCTGCCAGCCGGTTGACGGAAAGGCCCTTTTGTTTTGCCAGCTCTTGAATGCGCTGGCACACCGCCTGCTGCGTGGTCATACTTCATCCCCTCTCGCGGAAATACCCGCAAGAAAAGCCTACCCGATGTGCGCGGCATTTTTCGCGGATATTTCCGCGAAAAATGATTGAAAAGCACAATACCACCTGTTAAGATGAAACCAGAAAGTGCAGAATTTTGGGGTATCTGCGCAAAGTTGGCCCTTTGTGCGCGAAATTTGCAGCCTGTTTTCGGGCGGGCGCACAAACGGCCGCATCCAATTGAACAGGAGGAGAACACAATGGAAACTGAAACCACCACACAAAAGCCGAAAGGCATTGCCTGGGCATGGCTTGCCTGGCGCGGGCTGAGCAGGGGCCCGCGCATGGCCCTGGGCGTCGCCGTTATAGGGTTGCTGGCGGCGCTTTTGGCGGCACTGCTTTTTCTGCCGGGGCGGCGGAATGGCCACAAGGTGGTAACCACCGCACAGGCCTCGCTGAAACAGACGCTTGCCATCAGCGAGCTCTCTACGCTGGATTATACCTACAACGCCATTGTAGAGGTGTGCGAAGAGGACGGCGAAACGCCGAAATACTATGTGGCTTATCAGGGCGCCGTCACCGCGGGCGTTGATTTTTCCAAGCTGGACATGGACGCAGACGAGGCGGAAAAACACATCCGCATCACCCTTCCACAGGCAGAGGTGCAAAGCGTGCGGGTAGACATGGGCTCTATGGAGTTCATCTTCCACAAGGCCCGGTATGAAACCGAAACCATCTCGCAGGAGGCCTATCAGGCCTGCCTTGCCGATTTGAAGCGCGAGGCCGCACAGCAGGGCCAGCTGCTTGCAACGGCCAGGGAAAACGCCGTGGCGGCCGTGGAGGCCCTGCTTTCGCCGTGGGTGAAGCAGTATGACGGGCAATACACCGTCACCATTCAGTGAGGTGAAAAAAATGAAAAGAAAGCTAGCCGCGCTCAAAACATCCCTTCTGGCCGCCGTGCTGGCGGTGATGCTGGCCGCGTGCTCTGTGCAAAGCACACAGGCGGCCGTGCCGGACCTTGGGCAGGTGCGCAGCATCTGCAGCCTGGCCACGCTGGAATGCTATTACCACAATGTGGCAAAATCCACCAAGACGGCCGGGGGCGGCATCACCGGCATTTTCGAGCGGGACAGAACGTTCTGGATTGAATACGACGGCATCGCCACCCTGGGCATTGATATGTCCCTGGTAGAGATGGACTTAGACGGGCAGAACGTTCACATCAGCCTGCCCCCGGCCCAGGTGATGCACATTTCCATTGATGAGGATACCCTCAACGAGGAATCTTTCGTCTATTCCCAGGACGGCTGGAACAAAAACCCCGTCACAGCGGCCGAGCAGACGGCCGCCATCCAGCAGGCGCAGCTGCAAATGGAAGAAACCGTGCAAAGCAACGCCGCGCTGCTGGCCAGCGCCCAGAACCGCGCCAAATCTCTGATTGAAAACTACATCCGGCAGCTGGGCCAGCTTACCGGCACAGACTATCAGGTGACGTGGGTGTACCAGGGCGGCCAGCCCGCAGAGAGCGCCGCCCCGCCGCAAGAGGCCTCTTCCGCCGCCTGAAGCCGAAAGCCGGGTGCGCAGAAAAGAAAGGCGGGAAATTGCTGTTTGGAAGAAAGGAGAACTTTCGCAGTGTTTACGAAGGAAGAAGTTTCATTCATGCAAAGCCTTGGCCTGAATTTCGATTTTTCGAATCTTTCGGGCGACAACTGGGCCGACATAGAAGATGTAGTTGGAGACACGCTGATGATAAGCGGCCTTGACGAGAACTATTACCCGAATGAAATTGGCGTCATATGCGATGCGATTATTGATAAAATTCCGAAATGAAAAAGAAACAGCCATAGCCACAAAGGCGGCAGAAAAGGCCGGGAAAAGATAAACCGAAACACCAGCAAACACAGCCCCCTTTGCCGCCGCGGCACACACAAGCGCCCGGCCTCTTTGCCAAGAGGCCGGGCGCCTGTTTTGTTTTGCAATTTGCCGCGGGCGGCCGCTTTCTACGCGGCGGGCGCGCCGGCAATGTATTCCCCGCGCACCGCGGGCACATAATAGGCGCCGTACACGGTGCAGCCCGGGGCGCAGTTCTGCTGCGCCTCTTCGGGCAGCTTTACCCAAAAGCGGTACCACGGGGCGTACACCTCGCTGCCCTCGCGGTAGCAAAGCTGCACCGCGGCAATGTCCGCCTCGCTTTGCACCGCATAGGGCGCGCCGGCCAGGCACTGCCCCTGCAGCAGCAGGGCCTGCGCCTCGCTTTGCGAAAGAAGCGGGTATTCCCCCAGCGCCTCGCCCAGCTGCGGCGGCTCGTAAAAAATGGTGCCGCCCTCCCCGGTGGAAAAGCTCAGCCGCCCGCAGCTTGCAAACGCCAGCTGCTGCGCCAGCGGGGCCGCCGCGTCCCACACGGTGTGTATCAGGCTCAGCGTGCCGTCGAAGGCATAGTCTGCCTGCACGGCGGCCTGCGGGGCCTGCATGCCGAAGGCCGCGCCATATTCGTCCGCCAGCCGCTGCACGGCCGCGGCATACGCCTGCGCGCCGCTGCCGTCCAGCGCCGCGTCAAAGCTCTGCGGCAGCTGCACGCGCACGCTGCCGTCGCGCTGGGCGGTTACCTCTGCCCCGCCTGTGCACACGGCCGTTGCCCTGCTTGGCGCAAGGTTATATTCCAGCTGGGCCTGTTTTTCGGCCGCCGCCTCGGGCGTGTCCTCCTCAGAGGGCAGCAGCCCTGCCTCTTCAAACCTTTCCAGCGTGGCCTGCCTCTGTTCCTCGGTGGGCGAAACCTCCACGCTTTCCACCGCAAGGCCCAGCGCCTGTGCCGTCTGGCGGGCCAGGGTGCAAAGCTCTTCCTCCGTGTATGTGCGCGCGCCGGTAACATCTGCCGGGCGCACGTTCCGGTACACCGTCAGCGCGTCTGGCATCTCTTCGCCCTGCCCGGGCCAGGCCGTGGGCAAAAGCTCGCTTTCGCTTTGCACCATCACGGCCTCCATGCCAAGGCCCGCGCCGTTCGCCTCTTTCAAAGAGAATTCCGGCAGCGCCGCATCGCTTGTCATCTCGTCCTGCTGTGTGCCGGCGGTGTTCATCTCACCGGCGCCGCCCTTCGGCGCCAGCACCGGGGCCACCGCGCCCAGCACGGCCGCGGCCAAAAGCGCAGCACACGCCGCCGTGGCAAGCCCCGCGCCAAAACGCACGGGCGGCCGCCTTTTCACCGGCTGTGCGGCGGCGGCCACGGCGTCCTGCAGCATGGCCTCGTCCACTTCGCCAATGGCGCGAAACAATGTTTCTGCCCTCACACTTCCACCCCCTGCTGCTGTAAGTAGGCCCGCAGGCGCTGGCGCGTGCGGCACAAAAGCGTGCGCGCCTTTGTCTCGGTAATGCCAAGGCGCCCGGCGGCCTCGCGCACAGGCATGCACAGAAAATAGCGCATCAAAAACAGCCTGCGCGCCGTGGGCTTCTGTGTGCCCAAAAAGCGCTCTATCAGCCCCGCAAGCTCTTTTGCGTCCAGCCCGTCCTCCACACGGCCGGGCGCGGCGGGCTGTGCGCCGCACTCTTCCAGCTCGCTCAGCAGGGCCTGCGCCGCGCCGCCGCCGCGCTTTTGGGCGCTTTCAAAGGCGGCCTTATCCAGCGCAAGGTTGCGCGTAATGCGCCCCAGAAACGGCGCCAGAAAGCATGGCCGCGCCGTGGGCATGGCGTTCCACGCGCGCAGCCAGGTGTCGTTCACACACTCCTCTGCGTCCTCGCGCACGGGCACCAGCCGCCCGGCAATGGCAAGGCAATATGCGCCGTATTTTTCCTGTGTGTGCCCAATGGCCTCCGGCGCGCGCTGCCAATACAGCTCCACAATGGCCGCATCCTCCACAGGGCCCTCCTCCTTTCCGCATGTGCATGCAAGGGCATGCGTGCCCGCGCGGGGCCGCGCGCCCCGCGCATTTTGCTTTCGTTCTACCTGTAAACACGGCATATGCCCCGCATTTGTGGCATTTTTCGCGCCCTGCGCGCCTTTTTTGCCGCACAGCGCGCGCAAAAAGGCCGCGGCCGGGCTGTGCGCCCCCGCCGCGGCCCTGTGCTTACAGGCACATCTCGTAGATCTTTTTCACATCCGCCGCACCCAGGCCTACATAGGCCTCGTTTTGCAGCGCGGGCGTGGCGGCCTTTTGGGCCATTTCGTCAAAGCGCTCGGGGCCAATGCCCACCTCGCGCAGCGTGGCGGGCAGGTGCAGCTCTTCCACAAAGAAGCGCCGGGTGGCGTCAATGGCGCGGCGCGCAAGTTCCATTTGCCCCAGCGCGGCGTCCAGGCCCCACACGTTCACGCCGTATTCGGCAAACTTGGGCGCCGTGGCCTCGCTTAGCACATAGCGCATCCACGCCGGCGTCAGAATGGCCAGGCCCACGCCGTGCGTAATGTCATAGCAGGCCGAAAGCTGGTGCTCCATGGTGTGCACGCTCCACGGGCACTCTTTGCCCAGGGCAATGGTGCCGTTGATGGCGTGGCTGGAGGCCCACATCAGGTTGGCCCGGGCGGTGTAATCGTCCGGCGTGCGCAGGGCAATGGGCCCAAAGTGGATGCACGTTTTCAAAATGGCCTCGGCCATTCTGTCCTGTAAATAGCCTGTCTGGCAGCGCGAAAAATACGTCTCCAGCGTGTGGCTCATAATGTCCGCCGTGCCGGCCGCCGTCTGGTTTGCGGGCACGGTGAAGGTGTAGGCAGGGTCCAGCACGCTGGCCACGGGGCGCATGGCCGGGTGGGCAATGCTGCGCTTTTCGCTTGTCTGCCAGTTGGAAATAACGGCCACGTCGTCCATCTCCGAGCCGGTGGCCGAAAGCGTCAGCACGCTGAACACCGGCAGCACCTGCGTCACCGGGGCCTTGCGCTCAATCAGGTCCCACGCGGGGCCGCTGTAAAAGCGGGCCGCCGCCACCACCTTGGCGCAGTCGATGGTGCTGCCGCCGCCCACGGCCAGCACGCCGCCCAGGCCGTGCTGGCGGCACAGCGCGGCGCCCCTGTCCACCGTGGTGGTGCGGGGGTTGGGCTCTACCCCGGCCAGCTCCACATACGAAATGCCCGCCTCGCACAGCGCGCTTTGCACCTGGGCCAGCAGGCCCGTGCGCTTGACAGAGCCGCCGCCATAGCACAATAAAACCTTATCAGTATGCCGGCGGATGGCTGCAGGCAGCTTGGCCAGCTGCCCGCGGCCAAAGAAAATTTCCGTGCCAATGTGGTAATCAAAATTCAGCATATCCCTCTTCCTTTCCATGTGCCCGGCGCGCGTGCAAAAGCGGCAAGGTTGCCCCGGCCGTGCGGCTTAATCCAGAAAATCGCGCAGCTTTTTCGAGCGGCTGGGGTGGCGCAGCTTGCGCAGGGCCTTGGCCTCTATTTGGCGGATGCGCTCGCGCGTGACGTTGAACTCTTTGCCCACTTCCTCCAGCGTGCGCGGGCGGCCGTCCTCCAGGCCAAAGCGCAGGCGCAGCACCTTTTCCTCCCGCGGGGTAAGGCTTTTCAAAACGCCCGAAAGCTGCTCTTTCAGCAGCGTGTGGCTGGCGGCCTCGGCGGGCATGGGGGCGTCCTCATCGGGAATAAAATCGCCCAAATGGCTGTCCTCTTCCTCGCCAATGGGCGTCTCCAGGCTCACGGGCTCCTGCGCCACGCGCATAATCTCGCGCACCTTATCCACCGGCATTTCCAGCTCGGCGGCAATTTCGTCCGCCGTGGGCTCGTGGCCGTTGCGGTGCAAAAGCTGGCTGGACACCTTCTTCACCTTGTTGATGGTTTCCACCATGTGCACGGGAATGCGGATGGTGCGCGCCTGGTCTGCAATGGCGCGGGTGATGGCCTGGCGAATCCACCATGTGGCGTAAGTAGAAAACTTGAAGCCCTTGGTGTGGTCAAACTTTTCCACCGCCTTAATCAGGCCCAGGTTGCCCTCTTGAATCAGGTCCAGAAACTGCATGCCGCGGCCCACATAGCGCTTGGCAATGGACACCACCAGGCGCAGGTTTGCCTCGGAAAGGCGCTGTTTGGCCTTGTCGCCGTCCGGCCCGCCGCTTTGAATCTTCACGGCAAGGTCTATCTCTTCCTCCGGGCTCAAAAGCGGCACGCGGCCAATCTCTTTCAGGTACACCTTCACGGGGTCGTCAATGTTCACGCCCTCGGCGGAAAGCGCGCTCTCCAGCTCGTCCACCGTCTCTTCGGTAAGGGTAAACTCCTCCACGTCGGCATCGGGCTCGTCCACAATTTCAATGTTATTCGCGTCCAGCGCCTCGTACAGCTTGTCCACCAGCTCTACTTCAAAGCCTATCTCCTCCAAAGCGTCGTTAATTTCTTTGGTGGTGATTTTCTGGTTGCGCTTGCCCAGCTCTACCAGGTTTGTGATGACGTTTTTCTTTTCTCCCATGGTATCTCCTTCTCGTGTTCATTGCTGTTGCGCAGCAGGCCGCGGCGGCCCGCTGCGCGCGGGTGGCTATTTCTTTTTTTCTTTCAGCTCGCGCAGGTAGCTGTCTATTTGCTGCGCCGTGCTGTGCGCGGCCGCCGCGCTGCCCGGCTGGCCGCCCTCGATGCGGGCAAGGTACATATCCACATCCTGCTCGGTAAAGCCCACGTCGTAGTTCTGCGCCAGAATACGGCTGATCAGGGCCAGCGTCTCTTCGGGCAGGTGCCCCGCCAGCGAGGCAATGTCCGCCGTCTCGCCGGCGTCGTGCGCCGCCAGCACCAGCCGGTATGCCTGGCCCAGCCCTTCGTCCAAAAACTGCCCGGGCGCACAGCGCGCGGCCGCGCGCGGGCAGAACTCCGGTTTTTTCAACACCGCCGCCAAAAGCTGCTGCTGGGCAAAGGCCACGCCCAGCGCCCTGGCCCCGCCCTGGGAATAGGGCACCTTCACGCGGCCCGTGTTGCCCTCGGCCAGCAGCTCTTTCTGTTTTCTGGCCCGCTGGCGGTAGCCCTGCGCCTTCACGGCGGCGGCCAGCTGCGTTAAAATGGCCGCCTTGTCCACGTCCGTCTGCTCGGAAAGGCGCCCGGCGTACACATCGCGCTCGGTGGCCGTCACGGCGCTCGACGCCAGCACGTCAATGGCCTCTTTCAAATAGCCCACGCGGCCGTCCGGCCTGGCAAGGTCGTACTTTGCGCGCCGCTTTTCCAGCTCATATTCCAGGGCGCCCGCGCTGCCGTCCACCAGCTGGGCAAACCGCTCGGGCCCGTATTTTTGAATGAATTCGTCCGGGTCTTTCGCGCCCGGAATGTTCAGCACCGATGTTTTCACCGGCGAGGCGCTGAACAGCTCGATGGCGCGAGCCGTGGCCTTCTGGCCCGCCTCGTCGGAATCGTAGCACAGCACCACCTCGTCGGCATATTCGCTCAAAAGCTTCACCTGCTCGGGCGTCAGGGCCGTGCCGCAGCCCGCCACCGCGGTGGTAAAGCCCGCCGCGTGCAGGCTGATGACGTCCATATACCCTTCGCACAGAATATACCGCCGCACGTCGCTTTTTTTCGCCACGTTCAGCGCAAACAGCGTGCGGCTTTTTTTATACACCACCGTCTCGGGGCTGTTGATATATTTGGGCTTTTCCGGGCCCATGTTGCGCCCGCCAAAGGCAATGACATTGCCGCGCAAATCGAAAATGGGCACCATCACCCGGTTGCGGAACACATCGTACAGGCTGCCCTTTTCGCTGCGCTTCACAAGGCCAGAGGCCAGCATCTCCTCCTGCGTGTAGCCCAGCCCCCGCAAATGGTTGCGCACGGCGTGAAAGCTGTTGGGCGCATAGCCCAGGCCAAACCGCGTGATGACGGCGGGCGAAAGCCCGCGCGTCTCGCGCCAGTAGCGCCGCGCCGCGCGGCCCTCTTCGCTTTGCAGGCACTGCACAAAAAAGCGCGCCGCGTCTTTGTTGATGGACACAATGCGGCTGCGCAGGCGGCCGGCCTTGTCGTCCTCTTCCGGCATGGCCATGCCGGCGCGCGCGGCCAGCGTTTTCACGGCCTCCACATAATCCACATTGTTTATTTTTTTGATGAAGGTGATCACCCCCCGCGCCGCAGCCAAAGCAGTAAAAGCTCTGCGTCTCGGGGTACACCACAAACGAGGGCGTCTTTTCGCTGTGAAACGGGCAAAGGCCCGTGTAAGTGCGCCCGCGCCTGCGCAGCTGCACATAGCTTTGCGCCACGTCCACCATGTCGTTGCGCTGCACCAGCTCTTCAATATAGCTTTGCGGTATCATGCCTTTGCCTCCTCTCGCCGTAAAATGCGCCGCGCCCCGGCGCCGGGCGCCCTGCCGGGCCGGGCGCGGGCCGCCAAACTGCCCCCGCGGCCGGGCGCGTCAGGCGCGCTCAAAGCCCTGATAGCGCGTGCCCTGAAACGTCAGGCGGCCCCGGTCGCCCTCGGCCAGCATGCCGTATTCTTCGCCGCGCACGGCCAGCTCTATGCGGCTGCCGCTTTCCACCTCAAAGGTGGCGTAATAGCGGGTAAAGCCGCCCGTCATATCCGTCATGTCCCCGTGCGCCCTGGCGCCGCGGCTTACCTGCGTGCGCTTGGCCACCACCTCGGCCTCCACCGTCAAAACGGGCGCCGCGTTGTTGCGCCGCCACTGCCCGGCGCCGCGCACCAGCGCCACCACAAACGTGAGGATGACAACGGCAAACACGCCAAAGAACAGAATGGGAAACAGCGTGTCCATCACCGAAAACATGCCAAAGGGCTCATCCATCCACATTCTGCTCACCTCTCTGCGCTTTCGAAGCCACGGGCAGGCCGTCCGGGCCTATCAGCGGCGTCACGCCGCCGGCCTGGCCAAACCAGGTGGCCAGGTATTCCGCGCCGGTGGCCCTGTCCCGCAAAATGCGCACCTCGCTTGCCAGCCCCACACTTTGCTGGTAAACCACCTCAAACCGCTTGCCCTCTTTCACAGGCCCACACCCCTTTCCTACAGCACGCCCCACTTCTGCGGGACAAACAGCTCTTCAAACGTGCGCACGGCATATTCGTCGCTCATGCCGGAGATATAATCCGTCACGGCGCGGTCCACCCCTTCTTCCCACATGATGTACAGGTATGCCTGCGGCATGTGGGTGGGGTTGTCGTGAAAATGGGCATACAGCGCCTCTATCAGCCCGTCCACCTTTTTCTCTTCCTTTTTGGCCACCTTGTCCACATACACGGTGCTGTACATAAACGCGTGCAGCGCCTCGTAGGCGGCCTGCCATTCGGGCGCCATGCCAATTTGCTCGGGCCCGTGGGCCACCACGGCCGCAATCAGGCTTGTGATGCGCTGCGATTTCGTCTCGCCCAGCGCCTGCGTAATTTCGCGCGGAATGTCGCCCGCGTGCAGCACGCCCGCCGCCATGGCGTCCTCAATGTCGTGGTTCATATAGGCGATATGGTCTGCATAGCGCACCACGCACCCCTCGCGCGTGTAGGGCCAGGTGCCCTTTGTGTGGCAGATAAAGCCGTTCAGCACCTCTTTCGAAAGGTTCAGGCCCTTTCCGGCGCGCTCCAGCTTTTCGGCCACGCGCACGCTTTGCTCGTAATGGCGAAACCCGCCCGGGCACAGCTTGTTCAGCGCGCGCTCGCCCGCGTGGCCAAACGGCGTGTGGCCCAAATCGTGCCCCATGGCAATGGCCTCGGTCAGGTCTTCGTTCAGCTGCAGGGCGCGCGCAATGGTGCGCGCAATCTGGCTTACCTCCAGCGTGTGCGTCAGCCGCGTGCGGTAGTGGTCGCCCTCCGGCGAAAGAAACACCTGCGTTTTCTGCTTCAGGCGGCGAAACGCCTTCGAGTGCAGCACGCGGTCGCGGTCGCGCTGAAAGCAGGTGCGGTAGGGGCACGGCGCCTCTTCGCGCGCGCGCCCGCGGCTCTCGTCTGCAAAGCAGGCGTAAGGGCACAAAATCTGATGTTCTGTCTGTTCAATGCGCTCGCGTACTGTCAATGCCGCCGCCTCCTTATCCCCATAAAGCCGGAAAGCCCGAAAAAAGCCCCACTATTTTATATATACGCCAAAAGTGCGAAAAACCCTTTGTGTTTTTGCAAATTTTTTTCTTTTTTTTCGTTTTGCCGCCCGGCGCCGTCAAAACGGGGCACAGCGCGCGGCCTGCCACTGCAGTTTCGCTTCGCCGCGGCAAAATTCGCGCGCCTTTTCGCACAGGGCCTCGCGCCCCTGTGCCAGCATGCAGAAATGCAGGGCCACGTCTGCCTCAAAGCGCGTGTCGTCCAGCCTTGCGCCGCACTCTTCCAAAATGCGCAGCGCCTGTTCATACTGCGCGTACGAAACGCGCCACACGCCCGGCACCACCACCTGCATGGTTACCACGCGCGCCTTCTGCAGCGCCAGCGCCGCCGCGCCGCCATAGGCGCGCACAAGCCCGCCCGTGCCCAGCAGCGTGCCGCCGAAATAGCGCGTGGTGACAATGATGCAATCTACCACGCCCGCGTGGCGGATGGCTTCCAGCGTGGGCAGGCCGCTTGTTTTCTGGGGCTCGCCGTCGTCGGAATAGCGCATGCGCGCGCCCTCGCGCAGCACATAGGCATACACGTTGTGGGCGGCCGTTTTGTGCTTTGCGCGCACGGCTTCCAAAAAGGCCAGGGCCTTTTCCTCGGTGTCTGCAAACGAAAGCTGCGCAATAAAGCGCGAGCGGCGGTCCTCCAGCTCGGCCTCGGCCGTGCCCTGCACCGTGCGGTAGCTTTCCAAACGCCATCCTCCCCTTTCCTCAAACCAAAGAAGGGCGGCCCCAAGGGCCGCCCTTCGCAGGTGTTTACTGCATGTTGAAGCGCTTTTTGAAGCGGTCCACACGGCCGCCGGTGTCCACCAGCTTCTGCTTGCCGGTGTAGAACGGGTGGCACTTGGAGCACACCTCCACGTGGATCTCCTTCTTCGTGGAACGCGTGGTGAACGTGTTGCCGCACGCGCAGGTGACCACGGCTTCCTCATACTTCGGATGGATACCTTCCTTCATGTGTTTCACCTCTTTCTGGTTCTGATTCCGGGGGCCATGCCTTGTACATGCGCCCATCACAACCTTCAATGGGATGCTACCAGCATACACCATCCTGTGCGTATGGAGCAGCGATCGGAACGATTGCCCAAATATCATACCACACCCTGCGCGGGAATGCAAGCGTGCGGCGCAAATTTGCGCGCCGTGCGGTGTAGGACTACAATAGATCTTGGACAGAGGAAGAAAAAGGATGAAGGATAAGG
>ERZ826396.1712-NODE-1712-length-22114-cov-4.795186_pt1 | contig 22114 bp, 17 predicted proteins | sample MGYA00519926_ERZ826396 | MGnify/ENA primary metagenome ERZ826396 (study PRJEB31778, sample SAMEA3449230) | human gut metagenome | biome: human gut; feature: human-associated habitat; material: faeces | place: United Kingdom | collected 2010/2012 ... | reverse complement strand
GGCCTTGCATGCGGGAAGTTCACCCGCACGCTCTGGCGGCGTTGTTTGACGCCCCGTAGGGGCGGAGTTTAGCCGCCATGCGGGCGAGCGCCCGCAGGCAAATGCCGGAAACAGCCAATTTTTGAAGCGGCTTGCGGGAAAAGAATTCCAGCCGGGCCAAACGGCGTTCTCAGGCGCAGGGGGCGTCATGCAAAGCCGCAGAGGGGTACACAGGGGCAAGGCGGCCGGGCCGTTCCATCGCTTCGCCGAAGGCTCCTTATGATTCTATGCTTGTATATTTCCTGACTTCCGTCGTTTCTCTCAAAACCTAGTACTCAGGAGTCAAGCAGAATACAGTTTTGGAAGAAATTTTCGACTTCCTTTTCGGACAGATACAGCGCATCCAGATTTGTCAGTCCGGTCAATTCTTTCACTTTTTCGTTGACCGACTGGTTTCTGGATATGTTGATATAGGAGCCATCCCCTCCTTTTACCACCCGGAAGTCACGGATAAAGTGAATCAGGTCATAGGAATTGATTTTGTTTTTGAACACTTTGATTTCTAATACTCTTAAAAGAAACAAGCTAAGGTAGCAGATCAAGAAATGCCCATAGATTGTTTCTCTTTTTTGTACATAAACCGGGCGCGCGTCCAGATAAGACTTTGTAATCCGGAAGGATTCCTCGATCTTCCACAAGCTGTGATATGTCTGGTAAACCTGAAGCGGGTCCATATCCAGTTCTGAGGTGACTATAAGGTTATACCCTGCATACTTCAGATCCTCTTCCAGCTTTTCCTGGTCAATCTCGATAACGGGTTTGATTTTCTTTCCGTTTTTATCCTTATTGGTTACCTTGATGTATTTCGCACAATCCCCCAGTTCCTCCCGGGTCATCGCCTTGTATGTCGTATAGTTAGAAGCCTTATCCGCCATTTTCAGGATCTCAGCCGTTTGTTTTTTGGCCAGAGAGGGATTGTAGGAAACAATTCGTTTTTCGGTCACGGAAAACATTGTCACGGTCTCTTTGCCGGTTTCCGGATCGGTTTCCTTGAATTGATAAGAAAAAGTATCTACGCAGGACTTAAGACGGTATAAGAGCTTCCCGTTCTTATCTGTGTGATTTACCCATACATTCTGATCATTTTCTAATACGACCCATTTCTTTTCTTTCTCGCTTAAGTTCCTGCCATGGATGGATTTGGAGAAAATATACCCGTCACTTGCTTCTTTCACGGCAGCATAGATATTCCTGGCGCAGTTGAGGCCTTTATCCGCGACCTGCACAGTCTTTCCGGAAATCTTATGCCTGTTTTTCATTTCCTCAATGGTCTTTCGAATATATGGTTTTTCAGATTCGTTTCCTGGATACATCTGCATGGAGACCGGCACCAGATCCGCGTCAAGGAGGAGCGCCTGCCCGATGATTGGAGCGTGCCGGTTCTCCTTGGAGGGTCCTTTTTGTTTATCTTCCCAGGGCAGATCGATCTCGAAATAATAATTCGTACAGTCAAAAAACACATGGCTGAAATCTCTTGGATAGTGTTGCTCATAACAATGGTTAAAGAGCTCAATGTATTTCTTGTAGGATTCACCGATAAAAGCCAGGCCATCATAAACCTGATCTTCTGACATCGGGGAGCTGTTGTAAAGATGGGGAAAAACAGAGGAAACCGTTTTAGATTTCGAGCAGGGGCAGATGAACCTGGAAAAAATGAGCTGGGCCATCATGTCGTATAGCTGGAACTGGAAACGCATTTGGGCGGAGAGGATGCCGATGACGTCCTTGACATTCAGTTCTTCCAAGAGAGTATGGAGGAGAAACTGCCCGAGGTGGTATTCAACAGGGGCAGCAAAAGCACGGGGACGGGTTTCCTGCGCAAAAGCAGCAGCGCGTTCCTCGTTTTTGCGCCTTACAAACTCTTTATAATAAGCGACGGGATCCGGGATTTCATCGGAGATGAGGTCCTCCACATAGCCAAAGGCCATGACATTTTTTGTGCGGGATTGTTTCATCTCCTTGTCCCAGTAGGAGTCATACATTTGCAGATAGAGTCCTTTTTTCTTTTTTTCCTGTCGTAAAAAGTACGCCATAATTCCCCTCCTAACAAAGTACCATAAAGCACCATTATTATACTATACTCCAAAAATATTTTCAATAAAAAAAGCCCCCAAAGGGCATTGAAAATATGCCGTAAATATAGGAAAAGACGAGGTTCGGGAGAAAAAGTGAAAAAATGGGAAGATGAAAACGCCGGAACTTTCCTAGTACTACGACGGAAGACGGGTTCCATCGCTTCGCCGAAGGCTCCTTATGATTCTATGCTTGTATATTTTTCCACTTGCGTAGTATAATAAAATATGGTTTTCTTTATAAATCACTGCCGGAGAGGGCTGTTTTGACAGAAAGACTTCTTGCCGGTGAACGAAGCCGTTTGCCCGGATGCGAAAACACCGTGCTTTCTCATTCCCACAGGCTGCAACGGCGGAAAGGTACTTCCATGTTATTTAATTCTTTCGGCTATGCCGCCTTCCTTCCTATCGTTTTTCTTCTCTACTGGCTGGTTCCCAAAAAGGGACGCTGGGTTCTTTTGCTGATGGCAAGCTACTGGTTCTACGCCAGTTGGGGTGTGGAATATGTGGCGGTTCTGCTGATCACTACTGCTCTTTCTTACACAGCGGGCATTCTGATGGAGAATGCAGGAGAAAAGAAAACGACGCGCAAGACCATATTGATCCTTTCCATTTTATTGTGTGTGGGCAGTCTCTTTTTCTTCAAATATCTGAATTTCTTTTCAGAAAATCTGTCCGCCCTGCTGCAGAAATTTTCCATTCCCATGCAGCCGCTCACGCTGAAACTGGCTCTTCCAATCGGAATCTCTTTCTACACCTTTCAGACCATCAGCTATCTGGTGGATGTATACCGCGGTCAGATTCCTGCGGAAAGGCACGCGGGAATTTATGCGGTCTATATCTCCTTCTTTCCTAAGGTTATGCAGGGTCCCATTGAAAGAGGAGCCAAACTGCTGCCCCAGCTTCATGCACCCCGCCGCTTCAAATATAATCAGGCAACCTATGGCCTAAAGCTCATGGCCTGGGGATATTTCAAAAAATTGGTGATCGCCGACGGGCTTTCCGTATATGTCAGCCAGGTATATGACAGTGTCTCTTCCTATACCGGCTTCGCTCTGCTTCTGACCACATTCTTCTACGCGATACAGCTTTATTGTGATTTCTCCGGCTATACGGATATTGCGCTCGGTTCCGCCAAGCTGTTTGGCATTAACCTGACGCAGAATTTCCGTTCCCCCTATTTTGCCTCTTCCATCAAAGATTTCTGGGGAAGATGGCATATCTCCCTCTCCAGCTGGCTGAGAGATTATATCTACATTCCTCTCGGAGGCAACCGTGTCGGCAAGTTCCGGCATGGGCTGAACATTCTGGTCACTTTCCTCATAAGCGGCCTATGGCATGGCGCCAGCTGGAATTATGTGGTCTGGGGCGGTATTCACGGCGCCCTTCAGGTGATTGAAGGCTTCTTTCCCTGGAATCACAAAACATCTGCTTTCCAGACCAATCGCCGCCTTCATCGTCTGCTGTGCATTGTAACGGTACCCATCACCTTCCTGCTGGTCTGCTTCGCCTGGATTTTCTTCCGGGCCGCCACACTGCCGGATGCGCTTTATATTCTCCAGCACATGTTTGCAGGGATCACCAGCCCTTATGCCTATATCCATGACAGTGCCGTACAGATGGGCCTGTCGGTTCCTCACCTGCTGTATAACTGCCTTCCGCTCCTTCTGCTTTTCGCTTATGACCTGGCCTCCCTGAAAACGGATGTGATTGCCGCCGTATCCAAGCAGCGTTTCTTCATCCGATGGCCGGTATATATTCTGTTATTATTAATTATCCTGCTTTTTTCTGAGAAAGGAGTGACTACAGAATTCATTTATATGCAATTCTGACGTGTGCCTATGAAAAAATTTCTTGTAAAATGTGTGCTGGCCGTATGCATCACGTTCTGCTGTCTGTTTTATCTGGACATGATGTACGAACAGAAATCGGATAACCCGATTGCTGAGATCAATGTTTTTAATTTCATACCTGACAGTATTCAGATCGCAAATGTAGGGAGTTCCCATGGCCAGTGTGACTTTGACTGGAATTCTCTTACGCGGGAGCGGGGCATACAGACCTTCAATTTCGCCTTAACAAGCCAGTCTTATGAATATGACTATGCGCTGATCAACATGCACAAGGATGATTTTGCCCAAGGAAGCCTTCTCTTCATTCCTGTATCTTACTTCTCCTTTAATCAGGAGGCAACGGATCCCAATGACATTGAAGCGATCAGCGTCCGCTATTATCGGCTTCTTTCCCCACAGTATAATCCCGACTATAGCCTGTACAAGGATCTGGTAACGGTTCGTTTCCCCATCCTCTCCGCAGGGGAAGAGATCTTTAATCTCTTTAAGCCGCCCATCCTGTTCCCATCCCTTTCGGAAAACAGGCAGAATATCGTCTATGCTGCAGAAGCTTCACCGGAAGGTGTGGACGGTTCCGCCGATGCTCCAAATGACGCTTCCAGCGCCTCTTCTGTCAGCGCTTCCGATGCTTCTTCCGGAACCGTTCTGGAAAGCCAGTCTGCTGAAGCGCAGGATGCCTCTGTTTCGCAGTCCCCGGAAGAAATCTACGGCGCTGAACTGGTTCAGGAATTTGAGGCAAAAGGATACGCCAGGTACCAGCGGCATTTTGAGAATAAGACGGAATACTTTCAGGAAGACAAAAAGCAGGATTTGATCAATCTCATCACCTTATGCAAAGAGCGAGGCATCACGCCCATCCTGATTACTACTCCTTTTACCCAGTATTATAATCAGTATGTGTCGCCTCAGTTCATGTATGATTTCTATACGGTGATCAACGAAATCGCTTTGGAATACGGCGTAAGCTACTATGACTATTCCCATGATGAACGGTTCCAGACCAACCTGAAATACTTCGGAGATGCGGATCATCTGAATCCGGACGGCGCGGTATACTTCACCGGCCTGCTAATGGAAGAAGTTGCAGAATTGAAAGCCTATCTGGAAACGCATTAACCGCATAAAAAGCCCTGAGGGACTGATATATTCCGTGTATGTTATCCATCACCGAATACCAGCCTCTCAGGGCCTTTTTCATTCACATGATTGCTACAAACCGGCAAATCCGCATTTAATAGTACACTGAATTTCCGGATACCTCGCCCGGCTTCCCATACTTCAGGCAGCTGGATACCGCTTTCGCATACAGCGTTCTGCCTGCTTCCGTCAGATGGATGCCATCTTCCAGATACTCTTCAGCCGTATAGATATTGATCCCCATCGTAGAATATGCATCGATATACAGTGTCTGTTCTGTCTCGGCAACATTCTGAGCTGCATTGGCATAATCTGTAAGCGTACCGTTTCCATAGTCTTTCATATTGCTGTCCGTGTACATATAGCCATCTTTATAGAACTGACAGTAGGTGGGAGAGATAATCAATATCTGCGCGTTTGGACTCGTCTGGCGAAGCAGCAATACCGCATTGCGCAGCGCGCCCGCATATCCATGGGCATCCCAGTTGCTTCCTCCTTCTACTGCAATCGGCGCGCCTGAAAAATAATCATTCAGCCCATACGCCAGAATGTAATAATCCACTTTGCTCGGATCCACGTTCCGTATTACGCCTCCGGCAGGATAGCCCTCCATAAATTCCGGATCCACCTTGCCCGCGATGACATTCACCATGCCCATCAAAGAGGTGGAATCCCAGGTATCAAATTTATCCGGGGATTCCCCCTCCTTCAGCGTCGCCCTGGTTCCGCCGATCGCACAGTTATAGACATCCGCATCCATAAAACTCGCAACCTGTGCCGCAATTCCCGTTTCCGTCCTGTCCATATCCCAAATACTGTCGCCAAAGACCACAATATTCAGACGATCCTCTGCCGGTTCCTCCGCCACCTGCGTCTCTTCCGTCTGTTGGCTCTCTGTCTCCTGCTGCGCTTCTGAAGCCGGCTGCGTTTCCGCCGGCTGTTCCGTCGTCGTCTCCTGTTCCGTTCCTGTATACTGTTCCAGCTGCGCTTTCAGGGAAGCGTTCTCTTCCTGCAGCGCTTCGATCTGCGCCTTCAGGTCATCCACGCTGTCCGTCGTCCACTCCGTGCTGCCGTTATCCTGGCTACATGCGGCAAGTATGGATGACATAAGCAGCAATAGCGCCATCAGCAAATATGTTTTCTTTTTGAACCTTTTCACGCTCAATCCTCCTGCCAATCAATTTATAGTATGCGGTATTTTATAAAATCCATTCCTTAACAATTATCTAAAGTATAGTCCCATTTCTATTTCTCGGCAATGTACTTCATAAAATCTTAAGATTGGCATATACCGGCTCATTAGAATGAAACTTAATTACTCATATGTGCCTATGCATCCTCCCTGCGAATCTCATTCAAATGCAGCTCAAAGTCCCTGCGTTCCTTCACGCCCAGATTATGAAGTATGATCCCTGCAAACAGCGACTGAATCGCCGCCAATTCCACGAATCCACAGACGATCAATGTGGGGAATTTATCCACCATTCCCGTCTCCAGGAATTCAAATAAGACCGGAACGAAGAAGGCGGCCGATAATGCGGTCAATATCAGGGCAAGCGCGGTAAAAAAAGCGAGCGGTTTATACTGTCGGAACATGCGCATGATGGTCCCCAGCACCTTGAGGCCATCCGTATAGGTGTTCAGCTTGGATTCGCTCCCCTCCGGCCTATCCCGATAATTCACCACCACATTGTCCACCTGCATATTGTTATAGACCGCATGGATGGTCATCTCTGTCTCAATTTCAAACCCCTTTGAAAGGACGGGAAAACTTTTAACGAACTGATAACTGAACGCCCTGTATCCGGTCATAATATCCTGTATTTCTGTCTGGAACAGAAAATTAATGCTCCGTTTTACCAGACTGTTTCCCATATTATGGAAGGGACGCTTGTTTTCCTGATAATATGTGGAAGAAAGCCTGTCTCCCACCACCATGTCAGAATCCTCGCACAGCACCTTATCAGCCATCTGACGCGCATATTCCAGCGGATAGGTGTCATCGCCGTCCACCATAATATAGCATCTGGCATCTATCTCACGGAACATTCTGCGGATCACATTCCCCTTTCCCTGCTTCCTTTCCCGGCGAACGACCGCCCCAGCCCCTGCGGCAAGTTCAGCCGAACGATCCGTAGAATTGTTGTCATATACATACACAACCGCCTCCGGAAGCGCTTCCCGCGCATCCTTCACCACTTTTTCGATCGTTCTTTCTTCGTTATAACAGGGGATCAATACTGCGATCTTATCCATAAGCTACCTCCACACCGCAGCCGCAGCTGCGCGATTTTCCCTTCCTGTTTTCTAAAATCCCTGATAGATAAACTCAGCGGCACTGTATTCCGGTCCATAATACCCCAGCAGAATGACATAAAACAGCAAAGCATACCATATAAGCCATCTGACCGGCAGACCTTTTGCTCCAATCCGTTCCCGAATGGCCCCCTTTCTCTGCAGGAGGGATACTGCCAGCAGCATCAGCAGAGAGACTACAGCAATCGTACATTCGAGCCAGTCGAGCCCTAAGGTGAAAATCGAACCATCCACCAGAATCTGTGGATTGAATACACAGATTGCTTCCTTCAGCATGCGAAGTGCCGTTCCCACACTGTCTGCCCGGAAAAAGACAAAACCGATATTCACCAGGAAAAAGGTTCTGAGAATCCGGAAAACATTCACCCATCTCGCCTGCGGATTGATATGCAGCCGCTTCATGGCTGAAGCAAACCAGGGCTCCAACAGCTGGCCGCACACAATATACAGCCAATGCAGAAGTCCGGAACCGATCACATATTTCCAATCTCCTCCATGCCAGATTCCCACGGTAAACCACAGCAAGAACATTCCAGCAAATGTGGTCAGCTGCTTTCCGCGTTTCTTGCCAAACTTTTTACGCAGCTTCTTACCCAGCTTTGTAAACAGACCGGAACGCAGGAGCGGATAAAATACATATTCTTTCATCCACACGCCCAGGGTAATATGCCATCTGCGCCAATATTCAGAGATGGTTTTGGAGAAAAAAGGCCGTTCAAAGTTTTCCGGCAGCTTCAGGCCAAAGGTCTGAGCTATCCCTAAACTAATATCCATTCCGCCGGAGAAATTGGTATATAGCTGGAAGGCAAAAGCTACCGTCCCAATCCAAATAAATGCGCCCTGATATTGTGTATCATTTCCATAAACGGTATCCACAATCAGCGCCATCCGCTCCGAAATCACAAGCACCTTAAAGAAGCCCCACAGCATACGCTGCATGCCTCGCGTCACCTGCACATAATCGAAAGGATGGGGAAGGAAAAACTGATCTGCGTCTTCCCTGTATTTCAAAATCGGCCCCGAAAGCATGCACGGGAAGAACATCCCATATAGAGCCATCTTCGCCGGATTGCGCTGCGGCTTCGCAATGCCGAAATAAACATCCGTCACATAGCCGATCAGCGAGAGGGAATAATAAGAAATCCCCAATGGAACCAGCCAGTTCAGGCCGGACAACAGCGGATCCTGCCTTCCGAACAGCGCGGCAATGCCATTTACTGTATTTATTCCAAAATTGATATACTTCAGCAAAAAAAGAACCGCCACATTCGCAAAAATCACAAAAAGAAGGGCCCTTTTCCGTATCTTTTCCGGACTCTTTCCCCGTTCCTGAAGCGCTTCTTTCTCTCTGTCCGCACGTTCCATTATCCTGATTCCCAAAAAGCTGACCAGGACGGCGCCGATAGGATACAGGATCAGAATGCCGTTGTCAGAGAACAGATAATACAGCACGCTGGCGCCAAGGAGCACCACCCACTGTGCTTTTTTGGGAACAATATAATAAAGGAGCAATATGCAGCCAAAAAACAGCAGAAAATAAAAGGATGTAATACTCAAGGTTCCGATTCCTTTCCCCTGCCGGACATCAGCCCACCTGGCTCATGATGATATCAGCCATCTCACCCACATTCTTCATGGATACCACCTGGCCCATATTGAATTTCATTCCGAACTCCTGTTCCACAGCAGCCAGCAGATTAATGTGCTCCAGGGAATCCCAGTCTTCGATATCCGCAGAAGTGGTATTCTCATTCACGCAGATGGTCTCATCATCGAACACATCGCGAAATACTTCATTTAATTTCGTAAACACTTCTTCTCTTGTCATGATTTGCCTCCATTTTCAATCTCTATCACATGATTTTTCTTTTCGTACACATCAGGAATTTCATACTTCCATACGGTGTTGCCATCTTCTTCCCTAATCCGTTCAAAGCCCTGCAATTCATAGAAATTCCGTACCATGCCGTTCTTGGCCGTCGGATAATAGTAGCCGTAGATTGTCCGAATGCCGCGTGCCTGACAGCATTCCACAAGAACGTCCATCATTGCATACTCCATATCCCGCTTCAGCACCCTGCAGCTCATGAGCCATAATTCCAGATGGACGGCATGCTCCGCTTCCTCTTCGCGCCCGATCAGCACGGACACCACACCATTATCTCCGAACTTGTCCAAAAGTTTGCCATATAAAGTGATGCGTTTCGGATCAGCCGCCGCCTGTTCAATCTCAGCCTGTGTATAACGCTTTGTGGTAAGATTGAACTGATTGCTTTTATTGGTCAGCTGAGCGATCCGGGCAAGATACATGGGCTCAAAAGGGCGAATCACTGCCTTCATCTCAAGGGAGCGCAGATATGCTCCATAATCAGTAAAAGAAGACTGGGCAGCGGCCCGCAGCGCGTTCGCCTTATACATCTCGTTCCGGTTCCTGTCATCCTCAGAAAGAGTCGTGACCTCAAAATATCCGTTATGATCCAGCACACGGATATATTGCTCCGGCGTTCCTATCTCCGGAACGCTGACCCCCTCTGCCTGCGTCCGAACGATCTCTCTCTCAGCGGGATTGTCATCCGCAAACACAAAACTGTCCGGAAGCAGATTCATTTCTTTTGAAATTGTCAGAATATTCTCACTTTTTGGTTCCCAATTCGCTTTTATCAGAATAAAATCATCCGGCCTGAGAACACCGTCCGGGTGATTCAGCCCTGCCAGAGCATTGGCTTCTTCATTCTTGGAATCCACATTCAGCATGACGCCGATATCCTTCAGGGATTTCACATAGGACTGGAATTCTGTGTAGACCTGACCCATGGATGTCTCCTGTCCGATTTCCAGATTCTCCGGCCCGTCATCTCCCACAATGCCGCCCCAAAGCGTATTGTCCAAATCAAGGACAAGGGATTTCTTGTTCTTTCCGTAGATCGATTTCATGATGTTGGAAAGATTCAGCGCCATCCAGGGAATCGCGTTCAGGCAGAGCGCATATTTATACATATGCCAGTAGAAGGGATCCGCCCAGGCGTCCAGCCCATAGGCTGCGGATTGGTAGTTGATATCATTGATATAAAAGTTCCTGTGTTCCCTGGCATACTGGGCAAAGCATTCATTCAGGCGGTTCACAAAGGAAATGCGGCCGGAAGGATAAACGCAGTCCTGATTGCCGAGCAGGCGATAAAACGGATATTCCATGTTGTTCTGGATGATGGGGCAGTTCCATTTAGATGCGATCTGCTCCCACATGGTGCGGAAGTGATCGTATTGTGCATCAAGAAGGGCCTGGACATCATCCTGTTCGCTCCCAACCGCAGGCCAGGAAGTAATATTGCGGCAGCTGGTGTGGATGTAGATGAGATCCGGATGAAAATTATCCAATTCCTCGTTCCCAAACATGGCATCCTGCCAGTACTGGCCGTATTCCGACTCGTAGAAAACAGGAGCAATTCCTTGATTCAGAAGGAAAAGCTCCAGGATTCGGACGATATCGTGTGTGGTGCTCCCGCCGAGGACGGCGATGCGCTTCTGCATGCGGGCCGTTCCGTCGGAAAGGAGGGTTTTCTTTATGTGTTTTGATTTTTTTAAGATATATTCACTGTCGAATGGATATTCGAGTTCTTTTAGCATGAAAGGGTGCTCCTTTTATGGGGATGAAGCAGGGTGGAATATAAGGGTTGGCTGGAGCAAAATTCAAGAAAGCGTGGGGCAGCGGCTTCGCGGGGCTCAGCGCTGCTTGGGCAGTTTGGGGTGAAGCGCTGTTTACGCAAGTACGAACGCTTCACTTTTGGGGCTCTTGCTTTTCTCCGCCGTGCCGGCCTCGGCTCCGCTTTGCTTCGCCTCGGTCGCGGGCTTCGCCCTATAGCCAAAACCATAAGCATGGCTTTTCGTGCGAGCACGAACGCCATGCTTATGGTTTTGGCTGCACGGCTCATTGCCTACGCGTATGATATCACATTTCTTTCTTTTCCGCAATTAGTATTCGGTCCAGCCTTCGCGGGGGACGCCGGTGACGGTGTTGAAACCGTAGTAGGAGGCGTAGGCTACGTTGATCCAGTAGGAGGGGTCTTCCTGTATGTCGGAGTTGTAGCCGTCGCTGTATTTGGTCTCAAAGTCGGGACGGAGCATGGGGACGGTTACGTCTGTCACTCCTTCCTGGACTTTTTGGGTGAGGTAGATGTCGCGTTCGTTGTATTCACGATAGATGCGGGCCAGGTTGGCTCCGCTGTCCATGTAGGTGAAAAACATGATGAGAAGCATGGTGGCAATAAGTCCCGTTTTAAGAGAGGCAAAAATCTTCTCTTTCGCGGATACATCCACAAAGAAATTGGTAACGGCAGTGGTCAGAAATATGCCGGCCCCAAAGTAGGCTCTTGGCATCGGTTCCGGCGTGAGCACAAGGGCATAGCAGGTTGCCAGAAACACAAAGGCCCATAGAATCCCATATCGTGATAAATTCCAAACAGCTTTCCAGCTTTCCGCCTGATAACGGATGATAACGAACAAAAGAAGTCCGATAATTAATAAAATCAGGAAATTATTTCTGACAGCAAGCGTAATTTTCTGAAAACGGGAAAGATAAGCAAACCAGCCGGAATGTTCTTCCTCTTTGGTTGCAGCGCGGAGGGCATTGCCCGGAGCGAGGATCATGAACAGAAAGCCGGTCACCTGTCCTATGAGTCCTGTGATCATCCATAGACGGATCTTTTTCACTTCTCCCCTCTTTTCGTACAGGTATATCCCCAGACAAATCCACACCATCAGGATACCGCCTCCCGAGGTATTCTCATTGCACCATCCGGCCAGGACTCCCAATATAGGCATAAAAATGGCCCACAGCGCCGGCGCTTTCAGATTCCCCGCATGCTTCAGGCCATAACGATAGACCGTGATGAAACTCATGATAATCGTAGACCCCCAGAGATAATTAAAAGCTCCGGTCTCCCACAGCACCGTCTGACGAAATACTACGCCAAATATCCACAGGAGCAGATTGATCAGGATATAAATCGGTGTATCATATCTCTTCTTATGTTCCACATTCCAATAGATCAAAAGCGTGAGCAGGACAAAGACCACAGAATTGGCCACGTTAAAGACCATTTTGTCCATTCGTAAGAAACAGCGCAGCAGCAAATGGCTTACAGAGCGCCCCGACCATGTCATGTACTGCTGGTATTCCTGCATCACCAGATCCCAGAAGGACGTCGCTTCCGATACGGCTGTGGAATAAAAAAGATCATCTGTCATCATGGGTGTGAGGACATTAAAAATCAGGATCAGGATGCCAGCGGCGGCGACCGTCAGATAAAACAGGGTTTTCTTTCTCTTTTCTGCATCTGCTATCAATTTTATCATTCTTTTTCCTCCGAGAGCGCCATCAATGCCTCATATTCCTGCCGGCGTCCCTCTGATATATGAAATAAGTTGGCATCTTTATTGCTGAATTCTTCCTTAAGTTCTTCTTCCAATACTGTTCCAGGATGAAACAAGATCTCCAGATGCCGTTTTTTTCTTTGCGCATATGCCTCCATGGCCGGCCAAAGGCGCTTTACGCGCTTTTCATCCATATGGCCGCTCATCAAAACCCCCCACAGCAGCATCGGCTGCATTTCCTGCTGCCATGAAGGGTGATTTTTTTCAATGGTGCGCTCCATTCCCGGAGCGAATATATTCAAGATCAGGTTTTTTATCCAGTTTATAGGCCTATATGTTCCCCACAGTCCCATATCCTTCAGATAAGGAAGGATGGGTTCTTTCGTAATCCGGATATACTCCGTAGGATAATGCTGCTCTACGATCACTTCCAGGAGGGCCCAATATACAATAGGAATCATCTGCGTGTGCTGATGCCCGTCAAAACGAAGTGCAATATCTTTTCCAAAATAGCTGCGAAACCGCTCTGTCTGTGCCTGAATCTCCGCTTTCAGTTCCTTCTTGATCTGAAGGAACTTCTTCGGCGAATAATTCCAAAGAAACAGCGTTCCCCAGCCGATTTTGAAGTATCCCCTTTCATCCACCAAATGCGGCACCTGTTCTGTCGGGGCGACACAATGTCCTTCCATAAAATTCAAATGAACCGACAGCAGCGGACGCTTTGGCCAGGCGGCGCATTCCTGCTGATACTTTTTGGCATATTCCTCATAACAGGACATATTGGTCAAAACACTGATGCTGTCCAGCTTTCCCGCACGCAGGCAGGCCAGAATATCCTCTGAAGAGTGCGGGGATATGGCATAGTCGTCTGCGTGAAGTTCGATGAGACTCATATAACTTTTCTCCTGTTTTTCATTTTCCACCGTGTTCATTCTGTAAAATATTCAGAATTTTCTTATTTTTCTGAATATTCATTCTTTTCTGTCACATTCTGATCTTTCCATATAAATGACTGAACAATATATCTTGGTCTCGCTTTTGCTTCCAGATATATTTTTCCCACATATTCCCCAACAATTCCCAATGAGAAAAGAGTCAATCCCCCCATTAAAAGGGAAACCACCAGTGTTGTCGTATACCCCGGAACATTTCTTCCCTGTGTCCAGTCATAGATACAATAGATAATCATACCTATGCTGAACAGGCAAACCAGAAATCCCATCACGGTAATCAGCCGAATCGGCCGGATACTCATGGATGTGATTCCATCTATCGCCAACTTCATCATTTTGCTGAATGTGTACTTGGATACGCCTGCCTCTCTCTCCTTTACATCAAAGTAAACCACATCTGAGGCAAATCCCATCGTCGGAATCAGTCCCCGCAGGAAAAGATTTACCTCCTGATATTCTGCCAACGCATCCAACGCACGCCTGGAGAGAAGCCGGTAATCCGCGTGATTGCTCATCACCTGACACCCCAGCCAGTGCATGACACGATAAAACGCATTTGCTGTCATCCTCTTAAAGAAGCTGTCCGTATTTCTGTCATTCCGGATCCCATATACCACCTCACAGCCGTTCTGGTAGCATTCAATAAAACGATCCAGGGCCTCAATATCCTGCTGCAGATCCGCATCAATCGTCACCACCATATCGGCGTGAGGACGCGCCGCCATCATGCCCGCTAAAATCGCACTTTGATGACCAAAATTTCTGGAAAAACACAGTCCCGAGAAAAAAGAATCCCGGCTGCACAATTCATATATAATGTTCCATGTATTGTCCCGGCTGCCATCATTGACAAACAGGATTTTACTCTTAGGAGATATTTTCCCCTCCGCCTGAAGCCTTTTCATCTTCTCCCGCATGACCTCTGCCGTATGCGGAAGGACCTCCTCTTCATTATAGCAGGGAACTACCAAATACAAAACATTCTCTCTTACTGGTTCCATTTTTCACTCCAAATGCGCGTATCCATTCACTTCAACATTTCATGTCAGTTCATACAAATACGCCTATTCTCTTCATAATAATGTAACAATCATAACATTCTCTCAAATACGCGTCAAGCAATCACCGGCTAAATAAGCATCCCCTCCTAAATCACCATCAAAGTATAGACTTTTTCTTCTATCTGCCCTATAATCATTACACATTCGTTATTATTCGGAGGATTTGATTATGACATCATCAAAAGACTCTCTTTTGTCTTTCGTTCAAAAATATGGCGTCTATTTGATTTATCTGGGGCTGACACTTGTTGCAGCCTTTCTGTGCTTCTATAAATTGGACGTCGCCTCTCTTCAGCACTGGGATGAAGCCCGGCATGGGGTAAATGGGTATGAGATGTACAAAACCGGAAATTACATTGTTAATACCTATAATTACGAAAATGACTATTTCAATCTGAAACCACCGCTGAGCTATTGGGGGATTATTCTCGGATTTAAGCTTTTTGGCGTATCCATTTTTTCCATGCGCTTTTATTCCGCGCTTTCTTTACTGCTCACGTTTCTTGCGGTCGCTTTTTATCTGCACAAGTATTACGGAAGGATCGCTGCGGTATCCGGCATGCTTTTTTTCATCAGCTGTTCCGATTTATTTTTCCGTCATGCCGGCAGAAACGCGGATGCAGACGCCCAGTATATTCTGTTGTTTACGCTTGCGCTTCTGTTCATGCTGCAAGTCCAGAAACATACCAACTATATTTATATCTGCGGCTTTCTTTTTTCCCTTGCATTTCTTTCCAAAAGCTGGCATGCGCTTGTCCTTCTGGCAATCGGCGGACTATATTTTATTTTTTCCGGACTTTGGAAGAAACTGAAGTTCTCAAACTATCTCCTGTTCCTTCTATGCGCTTTCGGTCCCATTCTTCTGTGGGCCGTTATACGTTATCAATATGATGGGATGGACTTTCTGGGGCAGATGTTCGGCGTGGATGTTACACAACGTATCAGCGGTTCAGCCGGGGCCAATCCTTCCTATTCCTTCTTTACGAAATATCTGCTGAGTTACCGCCCGATACTGTTGATCATTCTCCTCTGCGGATTGCTTCTGCTTTTCTTCCTGGTATGGGGAAAGATAAAAGGGAAAACATCAAATACCGCCAGTCTGACAGGCCTCTATACCATAAAATACAGCCCGACGCTCTTGGCCCTTCTGCTCTGGGTATTTGTCCCGTTCGCAGTCTATAATCTGTCACACACTTATTATTATTGGTATATCTTCCCGATCTATATCCCGCTCATGATGATCGCGTCCATATTGATTCAGAAGCTGTATCAATACATGCGCGGAAAGAAAGTCCTGTTCTATTGTCTCATGTTGATTCCGGCTTTTCTGGTCGCCCTGGAATGCAGAAACACTTTAAATGAATTGGACAATCTGGAAGTTTCCGGCTTTCAGACCGATATCAAGGCAGCCATGGACAGTCATCCGGAACTGCATCAGTTAGACTTCTATGTGGAAAAAACTGATAATGAATATAAAGGAAATACCTACTGGGAGCAGGCCGGATTATTGGCCGCAGAACTGAGCGGAGATCTGCATTGTCAGGAAGGCGGTGTTGACGCGTTTCTGGCTGCCTCAGAACCGGCACTAATCATCGTAGATCCAGAGACTTACGAAGCACGACAGGAGGTTTTATCTCCATTAGAAGTCGTCTACGAAAATGAATATCTTATATTGAAAAAGTAAATGAAAATTTTCTATATCTAAAAAATGTAGGAGGCACAATTTTGAAAACAAGAGAGACAAGGAAGATGCTAACCCAAATATGGAAGTCAGATTTCACTTTTATCCTTCTCATTTTTACTATCTTCTGTTTCCTTACAGCCTCTTATGTAATAGCCGCCATAACAAATTACGGGATGGAAGGAGATGAGGTCTTTTCCTATATCTCTTCTACTTCTCAGGGAGGATACAAAGGAATCTGCTTTCTGGATGATCAGACATGGTATGAAGGCAGTTATTTCCAGGATGCATTAACCGCAACAGGTGCTGAACGGTTTAATTATAAAATGGTCGTCGAAAATCAGGCAATGGACACTCATCCTCCCTTCTATTACCTGCTCCTGAACTTTGTAGCGTCTCTTTTCCCAGGCCAATTTTCTCGCTGGTTTGGAATTGGACTGAATATCTTCCTGATGTTTTTCGTCTGGGCTGGGTTATACCTGTTATTCCAATATTTTCTTAACAGGAAATATCTCTCTGCCTTTTTCAGCACGCTGTTTTGCTGCTCTTACTTGTCTTTTTCGATGGTACTGTTTATCCGTATGTATGTTCTCCTGATGGCCATATGTCTGTTTCAGGCCTGGTATCATCTGAAACTGTACGACGCAGTGCGTACAAATTCTCCTTTTCTTATCCGCTCTCACTGGAAAAGCTATGTTGTTCTCTCCCTGCTCACCATCTGCGGAGCATGGACACACTATTATTTTATTATCTTTCAAGGACTGATCTCCTGCCTTTTTGTTGTTATACTTTGGTTTCAGAAGAGACGGCCAGATATGTTCCGTTATATCGGCTGCATGGCGGCCTCTGGAGCTTTCTATATCCTTCTCTATCCCGCCTCCCTCAACCACCTGTTCTTCAAATACAGGGGAAGAGATGCTATTCATAAATTTCTGAAAGGAAGTTCCCTATTCGGGGAAGTCTCTTCCATGCTAAACAACTACAACGAACAACAGTATCATGGCCTTCTCTTCTGGCTTGTTCTTCTTCTGCTTTTTTTTACCCTAATACTATTTGCAAAACATAAAATCGCCTTTTTTGCCCTTGTTAAAGGCTGTCTTCTACTCCTGCCTTCTCTCACTTACTTCTTCGGGATTTCCAAGGCCTCTCCTTTTGTAACCCTGCGCTACATCACTCCGGTTGCTCCCCTTCTTTTTGCCGCTGTCGTGATATGGGTGTTCCGTCTTCTCGAAAAGGCACAACTTTCCCACAAGGCCGCACGAATTCTGGCGATATTTCTCTGTGCCGCCTTTGTTCCCATCTGCGCATATTGGTGGAAATCTCCATTGAAGCCCTCCTTTTTTTCAGAAAAGAAGGAGGTAATAGAAGAATTATCTGACATATCTAATGTCTGCGTCTATGTCACGGGAGATGAATATAACTGGAAAATGTGGGAGGACTATCTTTATTATCCATTCTTTGACGGGTTGTTTTTTATCGACGGGAACCAAAGAAAGCCCATCCGCAATGAACGCCTGTCCAGCCAGGAAAATATCGTCCTCTTTATCGACTCCGCATTGGACGCCGACGTTATCCTGGATTATCTGACCGATTATCTTCCATTTCATTCCTATGAGCTTATTTATACCGCACAGTATAATTTCATTTATTTAGCGCGGTAATTAGCCTTTCGGCTTTTTCCCATACCTGGCAGCTGCATCCACCAGGCCGCCAATGCAAAAAAGCTAACTCCCAACGCCCTGTAAGTAAACCAATAATGCTCATACGAATGATTTCCTGCAATTAGATACCATCCCAAGGGGAGACCAGAGACCAGAAGCATCCTTATCGAGATACCCAATACTCCCTGTCCTCTTTTTTCTATGCCATATCTGCGAACCGCATAAATCCCCCACAGCAGTAGGATAGCGCCCAGCAAGATATATGGCCATTTCATTGTGACCCTTACGTTTTTCCACAAAACTTCCGCCCAGCTTAATTCCTGTCCCTCCAGCTCCATGGATGAGCGTACTTTCAGCTGATTAACTGCATCAGAAATCATATTCCCTTTCAGCAGGATACTGGAGACCAACCATTTCCCCATCCACATTCCTGCATAACCGCTTCCCCAGGAAAGTATCACCCCCACCATTTTCCTTAACTGGATTGTATGATTGCACAAAACCGCGATGGCCAGCGGAACTCCCAAGGTTATTACCGGATATGTCAGGAAATCAAAAAAGCTTGTTAGGATGCCGATCCCCATAAAAAAGAGCAACAGCCCTTCGTTTTGCAGCCATTTCTTTTTATCGTTTAGCAAAAGAACAGCAGACGCAGCCAACATAATATAATAAACAGAAGAAAATTGAAAAGAAAGCATCACTGCCGCAGGGTTTAATACCAAAACCAAAAGCCCAAAGGGAAGCAACAGCCGAAAACGGCCTTTCTCATATAAAAGCGCTCCAAGCCATCCGGCCAGCAGTACCTGGGCAATCATATTCAGATACCGGATATCCCCGAAGTCGAAAAACAACAGCAAAGGCTTCAGCACCAGCAGATACCCATGCCAATACCGTGGATACTCCACGGTGTATTCCAGTTCTTCCATCCCTTCCACATCGTTGGCATAATCATTCACAGACTGAACTGGGCTGTCGCCTGTGTATTCAACTCGCTTATTTCTCAGCGCTTTCTCAATAATGCCGTTGTCCGTCTCCGAATAGATAGCTGTGCCCAGCATGATTGCATCTGTACAGTTATCTAGCTGAGAAGATTTATATCCCTGAACCAACTGCGGATACACTCCTTCATAATCAAAAATCGCGCTGGAGCGGGCTACATTCTCCCGCATCGGCAGCGTCGGCAGAGCGTACACGCCTATCATTAATACCGTTCCCAGGAGGATTCCGGCCATAAGAAGCAGGGACGCTTTCCCAATATATTTTAACACCTCTGTCTTCCTACTCATTTTTTCCTCCCGCTTCCCTGTCTATCTCCACCACGCTGTTTTTTCTGTAAAACTCCCTGACCACCTTATTGGTCCAGGCGTCTTTATCCTTTGTTACCTCCATATGCATCAGCGGCCCCTGATCCTGATTCATGGCGGCAGCTTTGCATCGCTAACATTTTCATCCAGCAAAATCTCTAAACGCTCATCCATAATCCGCGGCTTGGCCGCTTGCAATATAATCTAGGCAGACAAAAAATGTCGTCTGCTTTACGCTCGCCCTTCCTGCATACAAGCCAACACTAAGCAGTACAAGAAACATGGCAAACCATTTTATTTTTTTCTTATTCCCCAGCCGTCCGGCACGAACAGGCCATTTCTGTTTTATCCAGCCTTCCACATAAACAACCGAAGCCGCCAGGGCCATTACAAACACCTGAAAGATTGTATTGGGAACGCCTCCTGACAGCTGTGTACCTGCATAGATACCAGGCGAAAACATCGCACAGTACAGGCAGAACATGGCGGCTACAAACACACCCGGCCAACGGTAGCGCCTCCCTTTTCCCATATCCATATGAGAAGATTCCTTCTGCTCGTCCAACGCAAACCACATGATCGCCGCAAACAGCGCCATTATAAGAAAGAGGGCTGTTTTCTCTCTGAGATATGTGCAGACCGTCAAAATTCCACTTTTAAATGACTGAAAGATCGTCTCAGCAACTTCTATCCAGCTAAATCCAAGATCCTCCCCTCCCCTGACAATATTGCCGGGCGCCAGCAGACTGATTGTCAGCCCAACCACTTCCATTCCTATCGGAATCAGAAGATACAGATCCTTTCCCCCTCTATGCCCATACCAAAGCCATAGCAGCCCGATCGATAAGGGAGCCAATAAAGCCGCCAAATAACTGCTACCTCCCAGAAGAATCATGCAGATGCAAACTCCTACAAAATAGCTTATCTTATAAGTATCCATATAGCACCCCGCCATGACGATCGCCAACAGCGCCAGGAAAAAGGGAACCACATAATGAGCCGTTCCATTGTACCAAAAAATACCGGATTTGGTGCTTGGCACAAACTGCAGCAGCATGATAATGATCAAGCAGTCAGCCACAATAAAATCCGCTGTTCCCACTCCTGCTTTTTTCAGAAAATAATAGTTAAAAATAGTCACCCCGATAATTGTCAGCGCCAACATAATAATTGGAACGATCCAGTACGCATTGGGAGAAAAAACTTCCGGCTGCAGGCTGAATAAAAAAACAGACCACCAGGTTCCCTGCCAAGCGCCGTAATAATCCTTTACAGTTTCTACTGCCGCTTTTAATACCTCAATCAAAGAGTGCGTATCCAGCCATGCTGCATGCGTAAGTGTCCCATATCCGTAATCATCTCCTGTCGCATGCACATATCTGCACAAATACAGGATCGGCAACAGGCTGATTCCCAGCAATGCGCTCGTAACGCCCGCCGTATATCTTTTGAATTTTTTCATTTACCGTTTCTCCCTTCGTGCTTTTCTCAAATACCAGGCTATTATGCATACCACATAACCTCCAGAAACAATTTCAGCAAGCCGCCAATACCAACAAGGGCGAAAACTTACATTCACTTCTCCGTCCATCCCCTCCGGTACTGACACAGATACCCTGCCGTTTTCTCCTGCATAGCAGTTCAGCCGTTCTAAGGTTTCTGCATTCCAGGCCGCATAGCCCCTATAGTATAAAAGTGGGAGTGAAATAGACGCATCTTTCCCGCTTTCAGCCACCTGTACAATATACCCATCTCTTGCTTTTCGATATTCCTCTACAGTTGCATTTTCTCCATGGCACTGCTTATCCGAAAGCAAAGTTCCTATGTCAACTCCAGCAGGAAGATACTCCCCTCCCATAACATCATCTGGATCCAGATCCCCTGCATCTGCAATATAGCAGCTGTTATTGGTTTCAACCACCCCACTCAGCAGATACGCCCCGCACAGAGTACTAGTCCCGGCAAGCGCCATCCCCACCATCATGCCCGCCATTTTCCTATACTGATACAGCCGCTCTGTCAAAATGCCAATCATACATATTAGCAAAATGGAAGAAACTGGCAATATTCTCCATGGAAACTGAAGACTTCTGATAATAAAAGAAAACTTTCCCAAAAGAGGTTCAATACTGTCCCAAGGAAACATCGGCGTACTCATCCAGATTCCCATCGCACCAAACAGCCCGAATGTCACAATCACTCCTACCTGCGAGGCTTCTTCCTGCTTTTTTAGATTTATATACCAATATCCCGCAAGGAAACAGGCAGCCCATACGACAATTCCCAGAGAAAATGTCATCTCCTTCCCCACTCCTAGGCCTTCCGCCACGCTTAAGGAAATTGTATCCCCTTGGGAAAATAAAGACAAAACCTGCGACAAGAAAGCGCCATGGCTCTCGATCCGCATCGCCGAACTTCCCTCGGTGACCGTTAATCTGTCCCGCAGAATATAGTCTAGAAAGGGCACCAGAAAAAACAGATTGGAAATAAGGGTTCCCGCAGCCGTCTTAAGCCAAACTCTGAGCCTGTCCGGCGTAAATGCCTTTTTCCAACATATGCAGCATACCGCAAGCGAAAAAAATGCTGCAATCTCCATGCTCAAAAGATGGGACTGTATATTACGCGTGAACAGATCAGTGTTCACGGATAAATAGAGCATTTGTCACG
>ERZ826396.1702-NODE-1702-length-22264-cov-3.735828_pt1 | contig 22264 bp, 21 predicted proteins | sample MGYA00519926_ERZ826396 | MGnify/ENA primary metagenome ERZ826396 (study PRJEB31778, sample SAMEA3449230) | human gut metagenome | biome: human gut; feature: human-associated habitat; material: faeces | place: United Kingdom | collected 2010/2012 ... | reverse complement strand
CCCTGAAACGTGCAGCGGCGAAACTTCAGGGCTTCCTTGGACTTCCCATCTTTTTCTGCCCTGTCCGCCTCTCTCTCCAGCTTCTCAAGCTGCATCTGTAATGTCTCCTTTTCCCCGAAATGTTCCGGATCTGTAAATGCGGCTGCCACGGCTGCTAATGCTTCGGCTTCTGCGGAACTGTCCTGTATGGGCTTCAGGGTATCCAGCACCTTCTGATAATCCTCCAGTTCCAGAAAGTAGGCAAACGCCAGTTCCATGCGCTCATCCAAATGTTCTGCATCTGTCTCTTTTTCATTGTCTGCAGAGATTTTGCCGTTTCCCCTCTCTTCCGATTTCATCGCGGCATCCTGGGTGTGGCTTGCCGTAATCCCGACCCGGCAGGCCGCAGCCAGTACACACAGCAAAGCAGCCACGGCAAGGATTGCCCGGGATTTTCCTGCTATATTTGGTTGTTTTTCCTGATAAATAGGGATATACTTCCGGATTTCCGAGATATTCTGGATTTGCCTTTTTGAGAATTGGTTCAGACAATGAGATGTCATTTTTCGGAGTCTTCCTGTCTCCTTCCAGTTAAGCTTGGGATCTGCTTCCGTCATTGCCAACAGATACTGTACGGTTTTTCCAAGTCCGTAGGCGTCAAGACTTACAGATGCCTTTCTATAGTAGGGCATTCCGGGCGGCAGAAAATGTTCCCGGATATTTTTCTTCCTCATAAGACGGAGCATCTCTTCATTAGAGCCAGCCTCCATGTCAGAAAAATATAATCCTCCCTCTTCCGACACGATAATACTATAAGGATTAACATACTGATAACAGGGATGATTTCTGCATTTATGAAGCATTTCAAGCTGACGCTCCAGGTGCAGGATCCACTCCAGCAGCAGTTTCTTTGGTATCCTGGGATGCTCCTTGATATACCATGCCAGCGGCCTTCCCCGCACATACTCGGAACTGATGTAGCATGTCTGTCCATGCTCGATCAGACGCAGGACATCATAACCTTCTTTGACTGCCAATCATATCACCTCATTTTGTTTAAAACTGATTATTGGATAAATACTGAAATAGTGAAATAGTGAAATGGAACATTTCATGAACTCTGTTAGAATTTCGAAATTAATTTAGAGTAATTTATATATTACTGGATTTGGCGAAAAAATACAAGTAAAAATTTACAGGCGGCAAAGAAAAATCTGCCGCCTGTAAGCTTTGATTTTATTATTATCTGTGGCTTAATTCCTTTGGTGCATACAGGTGCCGCGGAATCCCGTCTACCATAACCGGAGATACATCTCCCTGGATCAGCGGGCGCACATAAGAGATAAACTCATTTGTAACATAGGTTCCATCTTCGTTTACCCACTCTCTTGGCACCAGTTTTTCGTCATTAGCAATCTTGTGTACGTCTTTTACCTCCGTTCCGCACTGATACGGATCATCGGATAATCTCTGCAAAACAACCATCTTTCCGGAGTCTCCTTCGTCTGCCGCTTTGACAGCCGCACCGCCTACCTGGTATGCCTCCAGTATATCTACACGGGAAGCCGCATGAGAAGCAGAACGCTGAAGCGTGCTCAACTCAATGGCCCGAGTCTTGCATCCATGCTCGCCCGCAATAAAGCTGGCAAGATAGGATGCTGTTCCAGACAGCTGTTTATGTCCGAATGCGTCTACAAAATCAATGCTGTTGCCAAGCTCGCATACATAGGTCCCGTCCGGAGTACGGATACCTTCGGATACGGCGATCACGATGGACGGCTTTTCTGCGATCAGTTTCTTTACCTTTTCGCTGAATTCCTGTATATCAAATGGGATCTCCGGAAGATAGATCAGATCCGGTCCTTCGCAGTCCTCTCCTCTGGAAAGAGCGGCAGCGCCTGTCAGCCATCCGGCATTTCTTCCCATAATCTCTACAATCGTTACAATTCCCTTTTCGTACTCCAGGCAGAAGCTATCCCGGATGATCTCTTTCATAGATGTGCCGATATACTTTGCAGCACTTCCGTATCCCGGCGTATGATCTGTCAGCGCCAGGTCATTATCAATAGTCTTCGGACAGCCGATAAATCTGGTGGTATGGCCGGTAATGATCGCATAATCTGATAATTTCTTGATCGTATCCATAGAGTCATTTCCACCGATATAGATAAATGCCTCGATATCTAATTTATTTAAAATATCAAAAATTTTCTCATATACTTCTCTGTCTTCATGGATCTCCGGCAGTTTAAAACGGCATGACCCAAGAAAAGCGGCCGGTGTTCTCTTCAGAAGCTCCGCATCCAGCTCAGTCTTGATATGGTCGGAAAGGTCAATATATTTTTCCTCCAAAAGTCCCTGAATACCATGAAGCATCCCGTATACTTTATTGGCTCCGCGGTCCTTTGCGGTACGGTAAACTCCTGCAAGGCTTGAATTAATAGCGGCAGTCGGTCCGCCTGACTGTCCTACGATTACATTTCTCTTCATAATGATTCGTTCCCTTCTTTCCTTCAAATTGCGTCGATAGTACTATTTTAGTATATTCCAACAGAAATGTCCACAAAAACCATGAATATTTCGTCAATTTTACAAATCATTTGCTCTGTTCTTCCGACTGATTTTCCGGATGCGACACCTTCCTCTGTGCATAGGCATAGCCTCTCATACATCCGTTGCCATCCACATCCAGTACCTCTCCATCTTCCGTCTCCACCGTCATAAGACAGCCATTTCTGCATCCGGTACATGTCATTTTTAAAATTTCCATTATTCCTACTCCTCGTCCTTTGCCCAGTGATATGCACAGCGGACGGCTTTGTTCCATCCTCTGATCTTATTTGTCCGTTCTTCTTCTTTCATTTCAGGCTCGAAAATCCTGTCTATGGCCCAGTTTTCTCTGACTTCCTCCCGGCTTTTCCAGTACCCTGCTGCAAGACCGGCCAGATACGCTGCACCCATGGCAGTGGTCTCGATACATCTGGGTCGTTTTACCGGCGCATTTATGATATCCGCCTGCGTCTGCATCAGGAAATTATTGGCGCTTGCTCCACCGTCTACCCTTAACGATGTCAGCCTGATGCCGGAGTCTGCTTCCATAGCTCCCAGCACATCGTTCACCTGATAAGCCAGGGATTCCAGTGTCGCCCGTATGATGTGATATTTGTTGACCCCCCGGGTAAGCCCGACGATCGTGCCGCGGGCGTAGGGATCCCAGTGCGGTGCGCCCAGACCGGTAAATGCCGGCACTACATAGCATCCGCCTGTATCCTTTACCTTCTGTGCCATATATTCCGAATCCATAGCGGAATCTATCAGCCTCATCTCATCTCTCAGCCATTGGATAGCGGCTCCCGCCACAAAGATAGAACCTTCCAGCGCATATTCTACCTTTCCGTCCAGCCCCCATGCAATGGTAGTCACCAGCCCGTTTTCCGAAAACACAGGCTTTTCCCCGGTATTCATCAAAAGGAAGCAGCCTGTCCCGTACGTATTTTTCGCCGCTCCCGGATGGAAACAGACCTGCCCGAACAGTGCGGACTGCTGGTCTCCTGCCGCTCCGCCAATCGGAATCGGCCCGCCAAAATAGGAGCTGTCTGTCATTCCATAAATATAGCTGGACGGCATAGCCTTGGGAAGCATAGAAGACGGAATATCCAAAAGCTTCAGGATTTCCTCGTCCCACTCCAGAGTATTGATATTAAACAGCATGGTCCGGGAGGCGTTTGAATAGTCCGTCACATGGACTTTTCCCTTTGTCAGCTTCCAGATCAGCCAGGTCTCAACCGTCCCAAATAACAGTTCGCCTCTTTCGGCCCTCTCCCTTGCGCCTTCCACATGATCCAGAATCCACTTAATCTTAGTCGCCGAAAAGTATGCATCTATGATAAGCCCTGTCTTTTTCCGGATCATCTCCGTATAGCCCTTCTCTTTCAGCTGATCACAGTATTCTGCCGTACGCCTGCACTGCCATACGATAGCATTGCATACCGGCTCTCCGGTCTTCTTATCCCATACGATGGCCGTCTCCCTCTGATTGGTAATGCCCAGCGCGGCAATATCCTCTGACGAAGCGCCGATCTTACTCATTGCTTCTACCGCTACTCCAAGCTGCGTAGACCAGATTTCATCTGCATTATGCTCTACCCATCCGGGTTTTGGAAAATACTGGGTGAATTCCTTCTGCGCTACGCTTACGATCTCTCCTTTTTTGTTGAATAATATGCACCGGTTACTGGTTGTACCTGCATCCAGCGCCATTACATATTTTCCCATTGTACCACCTCTTTTTATTTTTCTTCCGGACCAAGACGCACCTTTCGTCCGATTCCCTTAAGCTCTTCCGGACTTGCAGGTGCCGTACGCTTTGTCTCCAACCGCTTCCTCTTTCTATACTCAGTGGGTGTCATACCGTTTTCCTTTTTAAACGCTTTGGAAAAAACCAGACAGCTGTGATATCCGCAGACCTCCGCCACTTCCTCGATAGACAGATCTGTAAGCGCAAGCTGCTCCCTTGCCTGCGAAATCTGAAACTTAGTCAGAAAATCTTTGGGAGACATTCCCAGATTGTTCTTAAATAATGTATACAAATAACTGCGGTTTACATTCATATGCTTTGCAATATCCGCTACGTTCAGCCCCCGGGAATAGTGATTGCGGATAAATGTCATGGCTTCCTGTATATAAACGCTCTCTTTTGAGATATCTACACAGGAATCAATGACATCATCTTCTGTCAATGCCGAAAAGAAATCATAAAGCTGGCCCTGCAGATAATAAAGATTTGCCACCGTCACCCGGGTATGCTTCAGCATTTCCAGAACGATCTTCTTCAGCCTTTCGCCCTGTTCATACTGGAAGATCAGCTGGCTGCTGTTAAGCCCTATATCCTGGATATATTTTTCGGCCTCTGTTCCTCCAACACCGACCCAGAGATAACTCCATGGTTCATCCTTGTCCGCCTGATAAAATGTCAGCGTCTCCGGCTCGATTAAAAATCCCTGTCCGGCGGAAAGCTGATACTTCCGCCCACCCACCTGATATACACCCTTCCCCTCCAGGATATAGTGGATGATATAGTTTGGACGGGTCGCCGGCCCGTAGCTGTGTCTGGCCTCACACTGCGCATATCCGCAGTATACCAGATGAAAATCCTTGAACTTAGGCTCCAGCAGTTCTAATACATATGAATCCTCCATGCTCGTTCCTCTCATGTTACAAAATCGATATTTATATCTATCATACCGGGATTCCCGGCAAGAATCAAGGAAGTATCAGTTTTTCATTATGATTTCTTAATATCAGTTTAAGAAATTTTCGTTTTCTTTTAGGGAATCAACATACTTTGGACATATTTCTCTTTTATAATAAGACTCAGATAGTTGAACAAGACATCAACTATCTCCCCCTCATAAAGTAAATGCACTTGAAATTGATTCGAGTGCTGCACTTTCTCTCTCATTCCTTTAGATAACTATAACGACAACGGTGAAAGCCCCGGATAATCTCCGGGGCTTTCGCTTGTCTTCATTTCTAATTCCAGAAATCCGTTTTGTCTGCCAGCTGGATATCAGCCGCTTTAAATACCGGATTCTTTCCCGCCTTTTTCTGCTTTCTGTAATCATTCAGGCACTTCACTGCCGGACCTCCCAGCAGAATGATCACCGGAAGGTTAATAAGAGCCAGGAATCCCATGATCACGTCTGCCGTACTCCAGGCAACACTGAATTCCATAAGCGCTCCGCCGAACACCACTACAGTTGCAAAAATCCTGAAGGCAATGAGCATCCTTTTGCCCGGCTTTTTATCGCACAAATATCCAAGCCCCATCTCTGCATAAAAGTAGTTTCCGATCAGAGTCGTAAACGCAAACATGAACAATGCAATGGTAATAAATGTGGTTCCAAAACCGCCCAGCGACTCCGCCGCCGCAGCCTGCACCCAGGGCATCCCTTTTAATGTATCACTGGGAGCCACACCGGAGCACAGCAGCATAAAAGCCGTGGCAGAGCAGATCACAATGGTATCAATAAATACGGACAGCATCTGTACCAGCCCCTGTTTGGCCGGGTGAGACACAGACGCACTGGCAGCCGCATTGGGCGCCGACCCGACACCCGCCTCGTTGGAAAAAAGCCCTCTTTTAATTCCCTGCAAAATACAGGAACCCGTGAATCCGCCAAAGATAGCCTGAAAATCAAATGCATTCGTAAAAATGTCTGCAAACATCTTCGGAATCAGTTCAAAATGAGTCACTACAATAAAAAGAGCTACTGCCAGATAAAAAATACCCATTAGCGGGACCAGAATCCCTGTGATCTTGGAAATTTGTGTGCTACCTCCAAAGATACAAATACAGAAAATAACAGCAAGCACGCCTCCGACAATCATCGGTGTGCTGCTTTCCTGAAAGAAGCTGTAGGCACGGAAGGAATCGGTGATATTAAAAGATGCCACCATATTGAAGCCCACCATATATGTCATGATAAGAAATACTGCAAACACGGCTCCCAGCCAGCGTTTTTTCAATGCAGCCTGAATATAGTACGCCGGTCCGCCATAGCAGGTGCCGTCCTGGGCTTTTCTCTTGTAAATCTGTGCCAGTGTACTTTCGATAAATGCAGACGCACTTCCCAGAAGCGCTGTCAGCCACATCCAGAAAACGGCTCCCGGCCCCCCGATACAGATAGCCGTAGAAATACCGGCAATATTCCCCGTCCCTACTCTGGACGCGGTAGAAACCATCAGTGCCTGGAAGGATGATAACCCTTCCTCATTGTCCTTAGGCTCCATAACAACGCGTATAGCTTCCCGCAGGAAACGGAACTGGACAAAACGGGTTTTTACCGTAAAATAGATTCCAGTCCCCAGCAGAAGTACGATCAGGACATAGGTATACAGCAGGTCACTTAAACTGTTGATAATTTGTGCAAACATAAGTCGGCCTCTCTTTCATTCTCTTTTTCTTTTGCTTATGCGGTGATTATTAGTCAGACATCTGTCTGGGGCGCCGGGAATCCGGCTGATCTGAAAATCTACAGACAGTTTCATATATCATACATGAAGAAAACAGAGATGTCCAGAAATTTCTTTAGAAAAAACCACAAACTTTCCCGCTTTTGTGGTATGATGGATAAAAATTGTTTTTACATCGTAGGAGGTTCTTTATGAAATATTGTCCAAAATGCGGAGCAACAAATGCAGACAGCGCTTCCTCCTGTCAGGAATGTGGAAGTCCTCTTCCGGACATTCATTATTCCGGCCAGAATAACGGTTCATACTCTGATCCCAACGGAAGCCAGCAGCAACAGCAGTATCAGCAGCAATATCACTATCAGAATCAGCAGGCATACGGCTACAGCGGGCAGCCGGTGCCTGGGCAAAACTTTGGCATACAGCCAAGGAATATCGTTCTTTGTATTATTTTTTCCATTATCACCTGTGGTATTTATGGCATCTACTGGATGATCAAGATGAATGATGAAGTCAATGCCCTGGCGGGCGAACCAGGCGCTACTACCGGCGGAATGGTATTTTTATTCACATTGATCACCTGTGGTATTTACGGGTGGTACTGGCTCTACAAAATGGGCGAGCGCTGTGACCGGATCAAAAATATGAACGGCAGCTCTAATGTTTTATACCTGATTCTTGGTATTGTAGGCCTTAGCATTGTCTCCTACTGTCTGATTCAGGATACAATTAACAAACGGGTTTCTCAGGCATAAAAAGTACCGCATCGGACCAGGTTTTCCCTTTTCCGATGCGGTTTTTTATATTCCTTTTTCCATCATCTGACAGAGCAGGCCCTCACAGCCTTCCTTTACATCCCGGTAGGTGACGTCAAAATTGCCTGTATACCAGGGATCTGCAATATCCTGGCCTGCCCGGGATGTAAAATCCAGAAGCCTGGCCACTTTCCCTTCCGGATCCTTATTACCGACAATACTGAGCATATTGCGGATATTCCAGGAATCCATCCCAATCAGATAGTCATAGTTTTCATAATCTTTTTTTGTCATCTGCACAGCACGGTGGGGCAGCACTGGAATCCCTACCTCTTTCATTTTCCTCACCGTTCCGTGGTGAGGCGGATTGCCGATCTCCTCCCGGCTGGTGGCCGCGGAGTCGATGTGGAAATTGCTGGAAAGTCCGACCTTATTTACCATGTCCTGAAAAACAAATTGAGCCATGGTGCTGCGGCAGATATTGCCGTGGCACACAAAAAGTATTTTTATCATATCCAAAAACTCCTTATTTTCTGCGTATTTCCTTGATTTTTAAAGGATTCTCAGCTTTTTTGATTTTTTATTTCTCTGGCATATTTTAGCATATCTTTGCGTATCTTTGACCTCAAAAGTAGTAAAAAAGTAGTAAATTGATCTCAGCAAGTAGTAAATTCCAGTAGTACATTTTCATACTTCAGAGATTACATATTTTTCTTACCTCTTCTTTCGCATCCTCATATCCCATATGCGTATAAGTATTTAAAGTTACTCCTATGTCAGCATGTCCCATGAGATACTGCAAAGTTTTTGGGTTCATACCACTTTTTGCCATATTGGAACAATAGGTGTGACGACATACATGCGGTGTTATTTTCGGCATTTGAATTTTGTAAATCCGATTATACTTTTGACAAATATGCTGGAAATATTTTTCCCAATGTAATGCTACCATTGGCATATTATTCTTGTCCAGATACAGAAAACCACATTTCCCGTCTATCATTGGCTCGCTTTTCACTTTCTTTCTATTTGCTATGATCCGGCTGAAACATTCATATACATCTTCAGACATCGGTATTTTTCTTGTTCCGCAGGATGTCTTGGTTTCTTCAATGATATATTCCATATTACGCTTTCTTTGTAATTGGTGGTCTATATTGATCGTTCTTTCCTGCATATCAATATCTGAAGTTGTCAATCCAACAAACTCAGAAATTCGAAGCCCTGTTTTAAACAGAATGTAAATTCCCTCATAATACTTTTTAAAGTGATTATCCTTTGCCACAAAATCAAGAAAAGCTCTCTCCTGCTTGCTTGTGATTGCTTCCCTTGTTACACTGTCATTCACAACAACAGTTGCTAACTGAAACTCAAATGGATTCTTCCGCAGCAAGTCATCATCTACAGCCATTTGAAAAGCGGGCCTGACCACACCTCGTACGGAATGGATCGTACTGTACCCTCGACCATCTTTCTGTAATTTTATAAGCCAACACTTGGCATCCGATAATCTAACTTTATCAATTCTTCTTTTACCAAATTCTTCTTTTTTGATAATATTCAGAACAAATTTATAGTTAGCTTCTGTATTATCCCGGACACCTGTTTTTTGGGAAAGATATTTTTCAACCAGCTGCTGTACTGTCATGTCTCCACCACGAGGGACGATATCATCTGCAATATCTTTCATGATCAGCTTCTCTTTTTCTCTCAGGGAAAGATCATTTCGTTTTCCACCAGGTATTTTATCTGTCTTTTCAAGTTTCCAGCTATATATAAATTGTGGCTTTCCAGTTTTATCCATGTATTTGAACACATATCGCCCATCTCGACGTTGGCTCTCTCCGCTTCGAAGAATACGATTTTTTCGATCTCTTCTTTTTTCGCTCATTTAAATGCTCCTTATTCCTCATGTCAGGGATACAGTCAGCGACTGTAAAGGGGGTAGGGTCAAACTTGAATTTTTCCTGTTCTGCTCGTGTCTGTTCGATCTGTGTCTGCACACGATCACAAAAAATCTGCGTAGCTTCCAGATAATCCTCTGTGCCTACGGCTTCTGTTGGCCATGGTGCGGAAAACGGATTATTGTAATCGCAGTAGCAGACTACATAGGGATGTTCCGCCCTCTTATCGACACAGAAAACAACTTCTTTTTTTCCGATGTGGATACTCTGTTCCACCGCATAGTTGCCGATCATCCTTTTCTCGTCATTCATCAGCATCATCCTTTCTTTGTTTTTTCCTGTTCTGCTCGTCTAAGATTTTTCGGATACAGACATCGCAGAAAATCATTGACCTGTCCTTATATCGGGGATAGGGGCAGGTCGTACAGTCGTATTTCTTCTTTTTACCGTTCACGGTCATCACCACTTTTCTGTTTTCTTCATTCATAGGCAGACCTCACGATTCTTTCGCATAGCTGCGATAGTCTTTTTCTCCTTTGGCACGGACACGGCGCACATGGCTGTTACCCGCAAGCTCCGGGTACTTTGCCTGAAGTTTTCTCCGTATCCTGCATACGCTCTCAAAACTCGGTAAGCCAAGATATTTGTACTGGGTCATGACCTCAACCAGAGGCATCGCCCCGGCACCTTTCAGATAGGCATTGCACACTTTCAGGTAGAGCAGCATATCATCATTCCTGGTTTCCTCGTCTTTTTTCAGGATGGCTTTGATCTTGCCCTCCATGGTTTTCAGATTTTCCATTAGATACCTCCATAAAGGAAAGGGGCGGCATGTTTTGCCGCCCCTCCACGATCACTTCATATTTCTGTGGCGGATGTTCAGCCAGATGGCTCCGCCTGCAATGAACACAACAAGTGCGATTGCAAGGATTGTTTTTACATCCATGCTTTAATCCTCCTTTTTCTTTCTATTCTTAAAGCCAACAAAACCTAAGACACCGGCACCAAGCACGGAAACCGCCGCCAGCCCGATCCAAAGAGCAGGATTGAAGTCGTCCCCTGTTTTCGGTGTTTCTCTCAGTTCGTTGTGCATTTCTACGGTAGCTGTTTCATCTACCTTGATGGTTACCTGCTTGTCGGCAGGCAGGATATATCCAGAAGAAACGCTGTCGCTGACCTCAGATACCGTGTATTCGCCAATTCGCAGACCTTCAATGAAGATCTCACCATTTTTATCGGTCTTAAAGGTCTGGTCATATCCGTTTGTTCCTGTTACACGGAAGGAGAAGCCCTCTACCTTTTTGTCAGAAGAAGTTTTTACGATCTTCAGAGAGCCTTTCTGCGCTGCATTGATAAATCCAACACAGCTCAATATTGGACGGAAGCAGATCCACGCCCTCATTGTGATGCAGGATGCCTTGTGAAACATCAAAGGCTTTATCGTCGATAATGCTTTGCATCACCGTGGAGAGGGTTATGGGAATGTCATCTGGTCTGCTGTACCCCAGAGCCATGGTTAAATTGGCCTGTGCATCCGCATCAATGAGCAAGACTTTCTTTCCTTTCTTTGCCAGACTGACACCCAGGTTAACTGCTGTGGTTGTTTTACCCACACCACCTTTTTGATTAGTCAGAGCAATCACTTTGCAATTTGACATAGGTGCGTCCTCCTTTCTTTTAGATTTAGCCGCTTTGTCAGGGCGGCTATGTAAAGTTCCCCAGAACGCAAAAAAGCCGACTGGTTTTTATACCAATCGGCTATGTAAACAATATTTAATTTTTAAGGTTTAACTTATATTTGCAAGGCTCAAAACCAATTCACTTTCTCATCCAGTGATTAATAATATCCAACCCAATCCGGCTGTGCTTCTCCCACAGCTACTTCTACATGACTGATCCAGTCAGCAATTTGCTGCACTCTCTCTTGAAGTTCTTCAAACGATAGTTCCCCTTCGTCGGCCTGTTCCCACAATTTCTTCATTGCATATCTTACCCCGTCTTCTGGGAAGAACACACAGTCATGACTTAAATTTGTATAGAGTGCTTCTCCACCTTCTTTATCACAGTCTCCATTGACAGATATAAAATCCACCCTCCACCCATCTACTGTTCTCTTGATTCTATACGTATCCTCAAATCCATGACGCCTTGTATAAACGCTAAATTTAAGCTCCTTATTAAGAGTCAAGTCGCTTTTCGTGTTCATCGTCTCACCCTCTCCATTTATTTCCTTTAACAACGCTGTCATCATATCAAAATGATCATAAAAATCAAATAAATTATCCTCTGGTATGCGTCCTGAATTAATCATAAGCCATTTATTTAAAATGGGCAGCATTCCCCAATGCAGTATCTCAATCACAGGCTTATTTACTTCAAATATCTTATTTAACCTTGTGTGATTCAACATACCAGGATGTTTCTGGTATTCTTCAGCAAATCGGCCAAATGTTTTTTTGAATATAATCTTTGCTTCTGTTAATTTTAGCGTAGCAGATTCATGATTTATAATAAATCTCCCTATCTTCTCCTGCTCGTTTTTATTAAGCAAATATCCCTCGTTAATAATAACAAAAAACTTTTTCAAAAAATATTTCAAGTCTCTTTCTGTAAAAAAAAATTTTTTCTTTATAGTCTGTATCGAAAAAATATCTGTAACTGCATATCCGTATTTGATAATTCCTCTTGTAATTGATATTCGTAAATTCCTCTGTCTAGCTATTTTTTCACCTGTTTCATCATCATAAAACAATTATCATCACCTCATTATCAACTGCATCTATTAATATCAAACATCGCGCAACCACCGTGGCAACTTTCATACAACTGACACACCTCACACTTAACATTCTTTGAATTGATAGGCTTTGCTAATCTTTCCCGTATCTTTATAAACAAATCCCCCTCTTTCCATCCTTTCTGCAAGCTACATTTTCGTAAATCGACTCCACGCACATTAGTATCATTCATAAATGAACAAGGATATAAAATTAAGTCTTCTGAGACAAAAGCAGAAAATCTCCCTGCCTCGCAAAAATCAATCCCTCTGTAATCAATCAGATTCTTATACTCCATAAGAAAAGAAATCATACAACTGTCAAATCCAATCTTACAAGCCTTATTCTGAAGTGCCAACTTCATAAACTCTTTAAAATCTGATCCATCTATTAAGCACAAATCTGCTGAACTATGTATCGGTTTATAATTTAAAAATATCACAGCATTCACATTACGGAGCAATTCTTGCTCCTCAGTAAGCAATCTAATTGCTTCCCTTATAGTCTCCATATTCAGCATAAAGTGTATATTACATTTAATATTCTGTGTTTTGCAGATAGCAACAACTTCTTTAGCAACATTATGAGGTTCATACCAGCTGACAGCAATTGCACCGCAGTATTTTTTACTTGCCTCATAAATTTCCCTTGTCATTCCTAGGCCATTAGTCGTATAAGAAGGAATAATCCCATACTTTCTAGTGAGTTTAAGAATATCTATAAACTGTGGATGCTGGTTCGGGTTGCCACCACCCAGTGCCACCTGAACCACTCCCACTCTGGCAGCTTGTCTTATAATACATTCATATTCTTCTATTGACATATGAACTCCTGCAATGAGAGACCCTCTATAACAGAAAGAGCATCCTTTTTCGCAATAATTTGTAATAGAAATATCTAGAAGCTCTGGCCCCTTAGGATTCCAAAATGGGTCTTTTCCATCTATACCAACTCGCACAGAAACACCGCTGTTTTTATCAAACAGTAATAGATAATTTCCTTCATGATTCTTTTTCAACAATATTTCTCCCATTACCAACAACTCTTTCGTCCATTAAAATATATATCGTCCTCACACACAAGAAAACTTTCCATACAGAAAAACACTTCTGCTGCGCTCACGCCATCGGAACTAAGCTTTCCGTAATAAACACTTCGCCTCTCTTTCAGCAATTGTTTTACACGCTCTACCGTCTCCTTATCAAAGCCATCTAAAAATTTATCTATATCTGTTTCTCCACGGTCGTGCATTTCTGCTCTTATATCAGATTTATTCCGTTCAATTGCTTCATACAAATCTATAAAAAGATCATTAACTGGAGACTCTCCTTCTACTCCTATAGCTTTCAAAAAATGCGGTTCATTCCACTCTTCCTTTAGAGATATTATAAAAGATGTGGAAGAACTGTTTGTTACAAAATCATTTCGAATCTTCATATATCCAACTCTCCCAGAACTTTATTTAGCAGCTCTATACCGGAATCCTCGTAAAACAGAATGTTCTGAATGTTATATCCTTTAAGATCTGTTTCCAACTTCAACAGATGTTCCTCTGGCTGCAGATTTAACTTTCTTATATCTTCGCGTTCAAACAATTGTTTCTTGTAAAGAAAATCTTCAAAATTGTCATATTCAAAGGCGTAATAATCCTGATAATATTGTCTCAAATCTTCTGTATACTGAAATATATCCTGTACTATAACGCGAAAATATTTATCAGCAAATGAACCTCTACGCATATGATTCGCTTTTTCAAGCTCGGTTTTCAATTTTTCAAAAGTAAAATCTTTCTTCACAACCGCATATAAAATATTCTCTTCTGAATTTAACTTAACAACTCTCATAGGGTATCACCAAAAATCGAAATTATCAAATTGTGCCAATCATAAGATATAATATCACCAAAAGGGTTAGCTTCATAAAGTTCTTTTATTTCTACCTTCCAACATTCATCTTGATCCATAAACTGAAGAATAGATAATATCTCTTTAGTATTGGCTAAAACAGTTTTACACGAAGAACTATTTAGTTCCCAAAGTATTTCTATTGTCACTTTTGGATGTTTATTATATAACGTTTTGTAGATATCTCTTACCTCATGTGTACCAATGTCAATTAAATAACTTGCAAATTTAAGCAATTCTTTCAGTTCTTTTGCTTTTCCATTGTTCAGTTTCTCACATATAAATTCTTTCATATCATCGACAGGAAAGACTTTTCCATAGTCTATCACTGAACCATATTTATCATATTTTACACATCCAAAACATTTCTCAAGAAAACTTTCATAAAACGTAAAGTCATTCGATAATTCATCTAAAATTCCCATTAAATATCGAATATTAACCTTTGTAAAATAATCACAATCATATCTCCAAATGAGATAGCTTACTACACGCATACTACTAGTCCCGTGTTTTAGGACATGTTCTCGCCAAAGTTGTATATCTTCATCTGTGATATATTGATCCTCTACGCTCCAAATATTTTTCCAATAAAGTTTCTCATACTCTTCCGTTTTTTGTATAATTGGCAGGAGACCGATAGAAGGTACCGATTTTGAAAATAGGAATGCAAACTTCTGAACACCTTCTCTAATTATATAATCCTCTGAAACCATTTGATTCCAAAACTCTAGGAATAGTTTCTCTGTTCCTTTCTTTGCAAGTACATAGTTTGTAATCACATAATCGCGAAACTCATCAAAAGTAAATCCAACAGTAGAATGTGTTTCAACAAGAAAGCCTTCTTGTACCGACTCATTACTCTTAAATGCAACCGAATTTTCCAACATCCATTCTAAAATTTTCTTTTGATTATGATCAAATTCACTTATTGGTATCACATCAAACTTCTTGTGATCAAGCATATATTCTGCCATTTTATCCAGTAGCGCTTTTACTTCATCTTTAGGATTAAGCTGATTAATCTTTTGATATTCTTCCGATTTCTTTTCAATATATTTGGTAAACAGTGGGTATTTATAAATATCATATAAATCAACTGATTTTCTTCCCTCATACACTTCAGCAAAAAACCGTAAAAGCAATGTGTCCTGCGTAAGAGTCTTATAGGCACGCTCAGTTCTACGACTAATTGTGATATGAAAATGTTTCATATAACCATCAAAAATTCTATCTGCAAAGAGTTCATTTTTCCCAGGTCTGTCCATATGGATTATCTTTATTTTTCCCGTATATTCTCCTTGCTGAATCATTGAGAATCTTTCCTCAAATAACTCTTCTCTTGTGGTCATCATAACCTTAAGTTTCGGAACAAATTCACATTTCTGCAAAAAATCCCTCATTAATGTCCCAAAATTCTCAGAACCATTTTCGTTCAAACCATCTATAAGAACCATAATTGGCTTTTGTTGCTTATTATAATTCTGTTCTAGAGCTTTAAATATATACTCTTTCGTATAACTCTCTTCCAAAGTAAGATTTCTCATCAAATAATTCCATGGATCACCTACAAATTCAGCTGCATTATAATATAAAACACAATACCCTTTTTTAATAAGTACATTTTCAGCAAAATCACATAGTAGATTAGTTTTTCCCTGTCCTGCCTCTCTTGTCAATAATATATAACTATACTTGATATAAGACAGATATATTTCGAATCCCTGTAAGTAAAAGACTATAGAACGGTTCATTGTTGCCCACAATTCATGGCGTTTCTCTATGCTCATTTTCTCATGCATATTACTAGAATCCAATCTCCTGATTTTCTCTGTAGTTTCTTTAATCCAAAGGATAAGCTTTTCCGCAATGTCTATCACTTTACCAGATGTAACAAAATAATCCTGCTTCAAAAATTCAATTGGTTCTTCTTCGAAATCGACAATAAACTTATTTATTTCTCCAAAATCCAACCGACTTATTTCTTGAATTGATTTTTTTAAAAACAAAACTGGGTCTGAAAAGTATCTGAAACACTCCTTGTATCTATCTTCCTCTACGAAAATTTCAGGAATATACTTTTGAGATCGTATATTAATATCCAACTTCTCCCGTGTTGTTTCCAAACATTTTTCTTTTAACTTCTCTAGATACAAACTAGTCCTCATAAGTTCTACTGGTATCAACTCCACAAAATTTGAAACAGAACTCATTTTTAAATCCAGACCATTATTAGCCGTAGTAACCTGTTCTTGAAGAATACCCACAATCCTTTTTTCAACAAATACCGGAGCTCCAGACATGCCCTGATAGTTCATAGCGCTCCCTGCATCAATTTCCGTAAGAAGGTATACTTCCCTAGTTACACTGTGAATACTCTTCCCATGAATATAATGCATATTCTGTGCACTAGAAATAAAACCTTCAGAGCACCAATTCATTGCATTATCTAATACTTCATCCATTGTAAATTCGGGAAATACACAAACAGGCATTGACTCCTCTGTCTTTAATACAACGATCTCTCCACACTCATGCTCAATCTCCGCTCTGTATTCTTTATCATCACATATTACCTCTTGTTCGTCACCGCAAACAACATGTTGAGCTGTGATAACTTTGTTTTCTGAGACAACTACACCTGTTCCATATTCAAATACTTCTCCGGCGATATAAGTTTTTATTCGAACAATATAATTTTCCATTTTCCTTTCCTCACAAATATATCTGTCTCACACCAAACTCCACATTAAATCCATATTGTTCTGTCAGTGTCTCCAGTTCTTCCGCTATGTGAACTCTATAATTAAAATATATCCTCTTATTTTCCTTTAATATTACTTGAGCGAGTAATTCCTTTTCAGGATGTCGCTTCTGACGTCCTCCATTGGTTGAAATCAGCAACACCTTAGCTTTAGTATGTTCAATCCAAGCCTTATTAGGACTATATGTACCATGATGCGAAACTTTTATAAGATCATAAGAATCTGCTAGAAATTTCTCCCAAATAGAACTGTCCGAATCACCCATAAAGAGTAATTTTTTCCCTTTATAGAAAAATTCAAATACAATACCAGACCTATTGACGGCATTAACAGCCGGACATTTTGCCGATCCTATCCAGTTTTCTAATTTTTCACCAGGTACACCTATTTTTTCTTGAAAAATATTATTTTCAGCATGCATCTCCAACATTAATTCTATCACTTTTTGAAGCTTCGGATCTGAAGAGATCGTATAGTCTTTACCAAAGTTTCTTGTCATTTGTTTGTGAAGCTCATGAGCCAATTTATCTAATTCCTTTACTCCCGGATTCAAAACTCTTATCTGAAATTCTCCAAACGAAACCTCTGCTGGTTTCTCAGAACCTTCTTCATTTACACGTCTGCATGCCATATCAACGAACATGCGATTCAAAACATATCCATTCTCTGCACACAATTCCTCAAAACATTTACTTTGATCGGCCGAAATATTTTTGCTTTTTGCAGGTAATCTCATCTGCAAATCACCCAACTTACTTAATACCATTGACTTATTTGAAATTTCGTCCACCCTATGCCCTTCAAATTCATAATTTGAAAATAGCGTACCTAAAAATCCGTTAAACCATATTTCCTCAATCGGTATAATCTTTGGCTCTTCCTTCATACCATTTTCTTTTATAAGCGAAAGTGCTCCTTCTAAATGATCCTGATCCATATGAGTAATTACCATAAGCACAATTCTACAACCTTTATTATTTAGCTCTTCAAGAAGGGGTTTCAATTCATTCTCATAGGTACTGGTGTATCCACAATCAATCAGAATACAATCATTATTATCAAGCTCAACCAGAATGCAATCTCCCGCCATAGCCGGAATAAAGTGTATTGTCATACAATTATTTTCAACATTGTTCTCTCCCACTAACACCTCTCCTTTGTCCCAACGTACGGATAAACATTTTTTCAATATCTATAAATGACATAATTATTTCGAAAGCTACAACATCATATTTCTCTGTTAACTTCAACACTATAATTATACACCGAAATATCCTTTTTCTAATATTAAATTATAAAATATAACTCTATTGTGAGAATAAAATTATCTACACTTCAAACAGAACCATTATACTGTGGAACACTGTTAAAAAAATGAGCGGTTCATTATTTTTAATGATTCGCTCATAGTTTTAGATAGCCTCAAAATGCTTCAATGCATCATTGATTATTTCCATTTTCTTCTCTCTAAGACGTTTTCTCAGTTTTTCAATTCTGCTAATGCATTAAGGATGTCAAACACTGGCAAGCCTCACACTCTCTACTTCTTCAGTATAAGTAGTATGTTCTTTGAAACCATATTTTTCTTCTATGTACTCCTTTATCAATTTATAGATAATTTGCTCTTTTTACGATCTCATCCAACGGTACTTTGTCCTCACTCTCACCAAACTCAACTTTTATGTTGATATGTACGTCCGATTTTTGTAGGAAAATAGTACAAGCGTCTTCACACAAATTATACGGTTAACTTTATCATTATATCAATCATATCGTGACGAGGCATTTTGTTCTATTTTTGCAAGTAGTAAATTGGTAGTAAATCACTTCGATTAGCTTCCAAAAGTAAAGAAATATCAGGACTTTAAAGATATAATTTTATGTACTGCCGTGGCAGATGAAAAGTATTTTTATCATATTCGCATTTCTCCTTATATGTTGGTTTTCCTTGATTTTACGGGGTTTCCCGCATTTCCTCATTTTAGAGGAACTTGCGTATTTTGGCATATGTCAGCAGGTTTTTCCTCTGAAAAGTTGTAAAATAGGTTGTAAAACTCCCCTTATTTTACAACTTTACAACTCACCTAACTACATATCTTTTTCATCTCTTTTTGGATGTCTTCAAAGCCTACATGCGTATAAGTGTTCAATGTCACGCCGATATCCGAATGCCCCATAATCTTCTGCAACGTCTTAGGGTTCATGCCCGACTTTGCCATATTGGAGCAAAATGTATGACGGCAGACATGAGGCGTCACCTTTGGCATTTCGGCTTTGTATATTTTATTATATTTCTCACAGATATGCTGGAAATACTTTTCCCAGTGCAGGGCGATCATTGGCATATCATTTTCTGTTTATGGTAGAGAAGAGGAAAGCAAATGCCCTTTCCAACTTCTAAAAAAGAATGGTGTAAAAAAGATCATGCAATGAGTTACTCATTACCATTTCAACATTGCTTCACAGAATCAATCCACGTTTCGATTGCTTCTACCAAAACAAACTGCTGCTGTAAAACAGCCATACCTGTTGCAGGAATCTCCGGCATATTTTCCTTTTCCCTTATATTCTGTTCCAAATAGCTTTTCAACTCCTTTATCTTCTCTTCAATACTGTCTATACACATCTTTTTCTTTTCTAAGGGGAGACTGTCTAAATTGACGATCACAGCATTAAAGTCCAAAAAGATATGAATGGGCTCTGAGGAAATATCAAACATGAGTTTTTCAAATGCTTTTTCCCCCGCTTCAGTTAAAGAATAGATTACTTTTTCCGGCATTTTACCCTCTTTTACAATACTACCTTTGATAAGCCCTTTTTGCTCTAGCTGAATCGTCTTTTTGTAAATGGACGGTGTGCTGATTTTTACCCATTTAGAGATATTTCGATACTCTACAATCTTCTGAATATCATAAGCACTCATTGATTCTTTTTTTAATATACCTAATACAATTAAATCAATCGTTGCCATAATGTTTTCACCTCATTGTTGATATGAAAAGTAACTACTGTAATTTATAGTAGTGAATTTTACATATCATGTCAAGAAATAGATCATGAATTTATCTTGACAACTACTATAAATTATAGTAGTATTCTTTGATGTCAATACTATAATTTATAGTACTATAATTTATATTTGAAAGGAGAATATAAAATGAAGAAAAAGAGCTCGAAATTAGAATTATTAGGAAGTGCTCCTGTTCCAAAGGCATTAGTTTCTTTAGGAATACCAATTATGATAGGTATGCTCATTAACGCATTGTATAATCTTGTAGATGCTTATTTTGTAGGAGGACTAGGAGAAAGCCCTATGGGAGCAATTTCTATTGTATTTCCGTTAGGTCAGGTTGTAGTGGGGCTGGGATTGATGTTTGGAAACGGAGCGGCTTCCTATCTTTCAAGATTATTAGGACGAGATGATAAAGATACTGCTAATAAAGTTGCTAGTACAGCCTTGTATAGTAGTGTGATAATTGGAGCAATTCTAATTATAATTGCAACAATATTCCTTAAACCAATTTTAACATTACTCGGTGCAACCGATACCATTATGCCATATGCGCTGACCTATGCAAGAATATATATAATTTCTTGTATTTTCAACGTATTCAATGTGACAATGAATAACATTGTGGCAAGTGAGGGTGCGGCTAAAACAACCATGTGCGCTTTACTTTTAGGTGCAATTATTAATATCGGTTTAGACCCTCTTTTCATTTATACATTTGACATGGGAGTAGCTGGTGCGGCTATTGCAACGGCTATTTCACAATTTGTTTCTACTCTTGTATATTTATCCTATGCTTTTCGAAAGAAAAGTACATTTACATTCAGTATAAAAGCGTTTGAGCCTACCAAACAGATATTTATGGAAATTTTAAAAATAGGAGTTCCCACTTTGACATTTCAGCTTCTTACCAGTCTTTCTATTGCACTGATTAACAGAGCGTCAAGTGGATATGGAGACTCTGTTATTGCTGGAATGGGAGCTGTTACAAGGATAACTTCTATGGGAACATTGGTAGTTTTTGGATTTTTGAAAGGGTTTCAACCTATCGCCGGTTTCAGTTATGGTGCTAAAAATTTTAATCGTTTGCGTGAAGCTATTAGAACTTCAATTTTATGGTCAACTATATTTTGTATAATTGTAGGTTTATTGATGTTCTTGTTTTCTGAACAAATTATTGCACAATTTGCAAATGGAAATGAGGCAATGATTTCAGTGGGTAAAAAATCTCTCATGGCAAATGGAGTATCCTTTTTCTTATTTGGATTTTATACAGTATATTCTTCATTGTTTCTCGCACTGGGAAAAGGAACTGCGGGATTTATTCTAGGAGCCTGCCGACAAGGTATTTGTTTTGTTCCAGTTATATTCCTACTCCCTATAATTTGGGGAATGAACGGAATATTATATGCTCAGCCGATTGCTGATATTCTTTCAGTTATTATAACTGTATTTATGGCACTGAATCTTCATAAACAACTATCAAAAGAAGAACAAGTCCTTCAAAATTAAATTACATCACATACTTTCACGGCTCATGCAAACATTTTTTGTATGAGCTTTTCTTCTTTTGGAGAAAGGAACTAAATATGAAATCATCTTTTTTTAAAGAAGCTATCAGACTACAATTCAATGCTTTAATGATGCTAACGATAAAGGGAACTGAGTTGGAATTCTACGTTTCTCCTGATTCGGTACGATGACATCTCCCACACCAAAGTCAATACTGAATGGAGTTTTGGTGTTCTTGATTCTTGCCACCAAGGAAGCACCGATTCCAGCGTATTTCTTTGTAACGGAGATTGGAGCAATACCCGTAATTTCAAATGTAACAAACTCATTACCTGTAGGTGTGGAAATGATATCTTCCAGCACTTTTTTCAACTGCTCTGGGGTATTTGGAACTCTCCTGAGCAGGAAATCTACATCCACGGTCACTCGACTATCAAAATCGGTAACCGAGTAAATAAACAGCCCGCCTTTCAGGACAAGGTTTTCGGAATATTTTGATTTCTCCAAGCGACGCAGGAATTCTTCCTGGCAAAAGAGCTGTAGGCACAGCTGATAGCTTCTTCCATTTTTCTTACTTTTATTTTTTAGCCGTGCAAGCACAGATGCAGCAGTATCAGCCATTCAGCAACACCTCCCTATATTGTCAAGTGATTCTCCCTTTAAAATAAAGGTTTTTCAAGTTACTA
>ERZ826396.1698-NODE-1698-length-22283-cov-14.110806_pt1 | contig 22283 bp, 20 predicted proteins | sample MGYA00519926_ERZ826396 | MGnify/ENA primary metagenome ERZ826396 (study PRJEB31778, sample SAMEA3449230) | human gut metagenome | biome: human gut; feature: human-associated habitat; material: faeces | place: United Kingdom | collected 2010/2012 ... | reverse complement strand
CGGACGGCGGGCTTATGAGGCTGTCGGAAAAGTGCGCAAGATTCTTGACGGTACCAAGTGCGCAAGAATCTTGACGGTACCCGTGACCCCGCCACCGACTGCAAGCGTGCAAGAAAAAAGCCCGCACCCATCATATGGATACGGGCCAGAAACGCACCGCAAGAAAACACTCGACCAGTTAACCTCAGTGCGCGAGACGCCTGTCGACCTCGCGCAGGAACCTCTTCACATGGGCGCGGTTGAGCAGGTTGAGGCTCTCGCAGCGATCGCGATCGCCTATCAGCCGCCTGAGCTCGTCAAGGTAACGGCGATGATCCTCGGACAAGCCGGAATCGCCGTCCTCGCCGAGCGCGCGGCTCACGATGGTGACGAGCGATTTCAGATCCCCGAGGGTGTTCCCGCACACCCTCGAAATCCTATACGCGGCGATCGCGTCTTCGAGGTTGCTCCTCTCACGGTCCATGTTCGTCTTCTGGCTCACGTCCGGAAAGACGCCGTAGAACACGGAGTGCAGTTCGAAGAACGCCTCAAGCCCTTTCCTGACATCGTCGGCGGTGGCATCACTCGCAAGGCCCTTGCAGATAGCGTCGGCGGGGATGGTGGTGTTGGCGGAATCGTCTTTCGTAAGACCTTCTCTATCGGCGTCGTCGCGCGCGACTTCCGCGAGCCCGATCCTGTCGACCCTCCTGACGACGCCCTTCACCGTCGCGTGAAGGCCCTTCTTCCGCGCGACATCGCCCAGCACCAGAAGCCTCTTCCCCAGGGGCTCCCTGAGGCTCTCCTTGCGCCGCGCAGAAACCGGGAGGGCGTCCACCATCCTGAACTCCAGCGCGAGGTGGCGGTTCTCCAGCTCGCCGACGGCCGAGATGCCGGCGACGGCGCCGTCCTCGCCCAGAAGGCCCCGGCCGATGACACGGCGCCGAAGGAGCCAGAACGCCGCCTCGGTGACCAGGGCGAACGGCGCCATGAGAGCGGCCTCCCACCAGGCGTACTTCACCACGCTCGTATCGAAGCTCGGAATCCTCATCTGCAGGGACGAGACGAGTTCGAGCCGGGCGTGAACGGAGTCTTCACTCCAGCAACTATGCTTCGGCACCTTAGTCACCAACCTCCATGCGCCCAAAGTGTACGCGCGCATGTTGCCGACCTCCCGGCAGACCCGAACCTCCTGCCTCTGGAGCCAGACGAGATCACCCTTCTCCCTTTGAACAGCCTCGGCAATCTGTTTCCCGTTCTCCCGGAGGAACCTTTTCGCGCTCAGGTTCCTCTGCCAGTGGACGAGCGTCTCGAGGTAGAGAACGTCCTCGTTGATCGGGGGAAACGCGCTCTCGTATTTCTCAGAGACTTTGAGCCACGGTGCTTTCAAGCGAGAGGCATCGTCTTCCCCGGAAGCCTTGCTTTTCTCGGAGTCCTCGGCTTTCGCAAGGGACTCTTGCGCCTGCGCGACGAGTTCGTTCCTCCTCGCGAGCAGGTTCTCATTCGCGCACGGGATGATTTCGGGGTCGTCCAGAAGGCAACCCGGCAGAACTTTGTTTGGATAGCCGCAGACCTTTGACGCCTCGCACTGTTCAGCCTTCTCATTCTCGTTGACGTGATCCTCCTCGAATGAGTCGAACCAAAACAGGGGCCGGTAGCCGTAACCGGGCGATCCCTCGACCGCCCTCGCTTTCCCCTCTCTGAGCGCCGCCGAGCGGATAGCCGGGTAGAAGTCCACGTCGCGCCCGCTGTACCCGGCGAACGCGAGGTCGTGGTCGCCCATCAGCCCGGTGATCAGGTCCGCCCACCCGTCGTCGTTGGAGATCGCCTCGGCCGTCGTCTTGATCATGCGGTGCTCGAAGGACTCGTCGTCCGACAGGCCGACGCTCCCGTGCACCTTGCAGATCCGCACGGCCCTGTCCCCGTCTCCCGCGCAATCCTTTTCGTAGGCATCCATGTCGCGAAAAGTGTACGCGCGATACGGAAGGCCCTGCTGCTCGCATGCGAGCTCGAACATGGGGTCGAAGTTCACCGTGAACACGGGGACGTCGTGAACGTACGAATAGAGTACGATGAAACAGTGGACGAAGTTGGGCTTTGGGAAATACCCGTGGCGCTTGTTGGGCCGAAGGCAACCGAACATGCCAACGCACGCCGCCCTGTCCCGCTCCGGAAGGTGTTCAAGCAGGATCGAATACAGCTCCTCGGGGAGGATGTCCCTCCCGAACACCAGCGGGCTATCCTTGCCCGGTGCGTCCTCGCGTTCCTTCAGCTCAACCTTCCATTTGTCCAGCGGGTCATCGGGGTTCGGCGGCGGAATCACAACTCTTTTGGTGGGAAAGTAATGAAGGGCGACGGGCACAATGAGCCCCATCGCTCTGGGGAGGCCGGAACCCATGCTGATGCCGGCCCCGGCAAAGAAGACGACCATCCCCACGCGAAGGCTTTTCATCAGCTCAATGTCATCATTTTTCTCGGATGCCAAGAAAGCCGCAGCGCTCCCTCCATGCGCGCAGGAATTGTGACAGAGCGATCAGCGGCTTCGTCCGTTTGATTCGTCTACAACCGTTTTGTAATAATCAAGATAGCTTGCCATTGACGTCTTGGCGTCAAATCGCATACTTGATCTAACGCACTTAGCTACTGTACTTTCGCTTTTTAGGCCATGCATTCCTTTTATGATGCTCGCCACTTCTTGAACATCATCTTGCTGCGACAAGAGATAGCCGCACCCTTTTTCAATCAACTCGGGTGACGCTGTGTTCGGATTTACGATTACTGGAGTACCGCACGCTAGCGATTCTGCGGTGATCAATCCGAATGTTTCGCACTTCGTAGTATTCACGCACACGTCGGCTGCGCTGTAGTAAAGAACGAGATCATTTTGGCTGCGTGCTGGACCCGGTGCGATAACTTCACTCGGCAGGGGCAAAGAACTCTTGTTGCCGCCCACGTACACAATCCTTGCGCTCTCGTCCAGATACCTCGGCAGGGATGAAAGGACATTGTAGCCTTTGCGCTCCGAAAGGTTGCTGCTGACAAACAGCACCATCTTTTCATCTGCCCTGATGCCAAGGCGTCGACGCAATGAATCCACGTCTCCTTTTGGTCTAGGCTGAAACGCGGCCCTGTCCACCCAGTTGTAGATGCGCACGGGGTGTCTTGCCGCTAGAAACGAGCTGCGAGCCTCGTTGGTGATCCAGTCGGACACCCCGACGACTCCGAGACGCGGTATCGCCGCAAACAGAACCTTTTTATCGTCAAAACATCTTTGCGTTCGATCGAAAAACCAGGTTGGGTTCACGTTGTCGAGTCTAAGCTGCGGGCACTCGCGGCATTCGCCCTCCGCCCACTTGAGACATCCCGTCTGCACCGGGTGCGTGCATTTACCCGTGAAAAACCAACAGTCGTGAAGCGTCAGAACCGTCGCCACATCATGTTTTGCCAAGTATCCAAGCAGCATTGGCAGGTTGACGTAGTTGGCGTGCAGGTTATGCAGATGGACGACATCCGGCTCAAACATATCAAGACTCCGAAGAAGCTCTCGTGTCGCGAAGCGCGAAGCGTAGCCCTGCCTCCCAGTCAGCCTGGACTTGAGCGCATGGAGAACCTGCCCTGGTCGCGAGCCTATACGCATTGCACCTTCATATGGCTGTGCATCTGCCCCGTAGAAGACCCGAACCTTATGTCCCTTAGCGATGGCAAAATCTCGCAACTGTCGGACGATGCTGCCGGTACTACCCGAAGAGCATGTGGCGTTAATGTGCGTGATTCTCATAAAGGGGCCCCGCAGACCCCTTTGGCCGGCTCTTTCGACCGCAACTCCTCCTCCTGCTCCGAATTGCCAAATGCAAGAAATGCGATTGCGAGATACGTCGGCAGCCAATACAGGCCTTCCGTTGCAAACAAAACGATCATGATTACGACAATGCTGGCGAGCGTTTTTCCGCTGCAGCCTGAAAAGAGTTTCGACAGTCCTGAGAAGAAAACATAGTAGTACGCAAGCGCGAAAAGCCATCCGTAGGTATAGACCAAATGGAGAAGCCCAACCGAGTTGTCCGTTATTCCTAGGCTCGACTCTGCTGCAGCTCGTGAAAGTGTGTCGCCAAGACCCATTATTCCCGCCTGCAACGACAATTGCAGACTATTTACCACATCTGAAAATCTGGTCTCTGCAGATTCGTTGGCATACCCATCTCCGAGGTACGAGACTCCACTCATCTTGTCGACGATGTTTCCCGAACTCACTACAACCAAAACCGACGCAACCACGACAACAACTCCAACAAGGAGCCCAAAAGCGCTGTTCCTCTTCCCCTTCGTAAAAAGAAAGAGGAAATCGCGGTACATGACCAGCAGCATGAAGACAAGCAGGAAATAGCCTGTGGTCGAGCGCGTTGTAAGCAATGTTACTACGAGCACAAGCATTTTTGCCGGCGCATGTTTGCATTGCGTCTTGCCGTAGAGCAGGAAGAGCATCCCCACTATGAGAAAGCCCACGAAAGCGCCCGGCTCCCAAAACACCCCTGAATTACGCACATTGATCGTTCCATTTATGCCCCATGTGTAATAAAAGGAATAGCCGAACGGCGTCGTCCAGTCATATGAATTGGAAACGAGCGAAAAAGCAAAAGATTCGTTGAAGTTCGCTATCGCCACGCAAGGGAGACTGATAAGGGCAATCACGACAATACAGTTCACATACGCCCTCATAAATGTTCTTTTGCTGACATATGCGGCCATGACCGACACCATGACGAGGTCAAGAGCGAAACCTATAACCTCGTTCAGCATGCTCGACGACATATCGCCCAGATGAAACAGCGCATTAACCAGCAGAAGCGCAACGAGCCCCATGCTTCTTAGAAATCCTGTGATCTCGACTTTCATACTCGAACAGAGCAGCACGAACCCAATGACGATCAACGCGTAATAGGCCCATCTGAACGTCGAAAGGTTAAGAATTCCGAAATACACTGACTTCGACATCAGGATTGTAGCGAAGACAAGTGCATAGATGTAGACGATCTTAATCGTCGATAACCTTTCCCCGGACTTCCAGAATTGTAGCTTGCTTGCCTGCACCCTAATACTTCCTCCACACCATCTTGTCCACCACGCCGGTGTAGGACTGGATGATCTTCACGACCTTGGTAGACACGGACTCCGTGGCGTAGTCGGGAACCGGCGCCTCGGGCCACGAGCCCTCTGAGTCCAGCGCCACGGCGGTGCGCACCGCGTTGATGAGCCCCCGCTCGTCGATGCCCGCCAACACGAAGCAGCCGCGCTCCATGGCCTCGGGTCTCTCGGTGGAGGTGCGGATGCACACCGCCGGGAAGGGGGCGCCGATGGAGGCGAAGAAGCTCGACTCCTCGGGGAGCGTCCCCGAGTCGGACACCACGCAGAACGCGCTGGACTGCAATTTGTTGTAGTCGTGGAAACCCATGGGCTCGTGCGTGCGCACGAGGGGGTGGAGCTTGAAGCCTGTCTCCTCGAGACGCTTTCTGCTCCGCGGATGGCAGCTGTACAGGATCGGCCTGCCGTACTCCTCGGCCAGCGCGTTGACCGCGCCGAACAGGCTACGGAAGTTGGCCTCCGTGTCGATGTTCTCCTCGCGGTGGGCGGACAGCAGGAAGTAGCCGCGCTCCTCCAGCCCCTCCCTCTCCAGCACGTCGGAGGCGTCGATGGCGGAGAGGTTCGCGCGCAGCACCTCGGCCATGGGGCTTCCCGTGACGAAGGTGCGCTCCGGCGCGCAGCCCGTGTCCTTGAGCCATCGTCGGGCGTGCTCGGAGTAGGCCAGGTTCACGTCGGAGATGACGTCGACGATCCTGCGGTTGGTCTCCTCGGGCAGGCACTCGTCCCTGCAGCGATTGCCCGCCTCCATATGGAAGATCGGGATGTGTAGGCGCTTGGCGGGAATCGCCGAGAGGCAGGAGTTGGTGTCGCCGAGCACGAGCAGGGCGTCGGGTTTGACCTGCGCCATGAGTTTGTATGAGCGGTCGATGATGTTGCCGATGCTCTCGCCGAGGTCGGCGCCGGCGCAGTCGAGGTACACGTCGGGGTCGTCGAGCCGGAGGTCGTGGAAGAATATCCCGTTCAGCGTGTAGTCGTAGTTCTGCCCCGTGTGCGCGAGCAGGCAGTCGAAGTGCCGTCGGCACTTCTTGATGATCTCGGACAGGCGGATCACCTCGGGGCGAGTGCCCACTATTATCAGCAGCTTCAGCTTTCCATCGTTTCTAAAACGTGTTGCAAGGTTCATTGGTTCAATCCCCCCTTGGTTAGGATGTCTGCTTGCTAGCCGTTTTCATCTTCAGGTACCGGATCAGCCAGACGGTCTGACCGACGAGATACGGGATGTAGGCGATGATGTTTGCCACGACGACCGAGAGATAGCTATCGGTGAGCCGTGCAAGGACGCATGCGATCGGGATGTTGATAACGGCACCGAACGTGAGCAGGATCGTCTGCAGCCTGAGTTCGTTGAGGCCGTTTGCGAAGCACGTCACGACGTAGGACCAGACGACCAGGGATCCGTACAAAGCGAACGCAAGCGAGGGAAGGGGCTCCGCCTCGATGGTCCCCTCTCCGAGCCACAGATCAAAAATGAGCTGCAGCGGTACGCAAAGGGCGAATTGCGCAACTACGATGGCGACACCGAAGACAGCGAATAGCTTGAAAACGCGAAGTACCCATCGGTAATCGTCCTCCGCCTGCGCTTTCGTTGTCGCCGACCAGATCGGCGTCGAGCACAGCAGCGTAAGGGAGCTGGCTAGCGTGAAGATCCTGTAGTAGATTTGGTATTCGACGACCGCCTCGTTCCCGATGAGGATGGTGATCAGGTAGCTGCTGGTGTTGTTCAGGAGCATCGCCATGAACTGCAGCCAGAGGAATGCTGCCCCCAATCTCAGCACCGACAGCGCCTCGGCCCATCGAGCCGCGCGCGGCGACGGTCTCAGCTGCGGGGCGGCTTTCGAGAACACGCATACAGTGGCGACCGCCAGGGGCACGTTGACCGCGAAGCAATACGCGATAGCCATGCTGAGTATCGACCCGTGCACCCCTATCAACGTCGTTGCGAGGCAGTAGAACAGCATCGCGACGTTTGTCGCCAGGTTCAGGAGCCCGGGCACGAAAGCGAGCTGCAGCGCGTAGAGGATCGACGTCACGAGGTTCAGGATCAGCTGCAGGCAGACTGCGAGCAGGATGACGCCTATGGCCACGGACAGCATCTGCCGATCCATGACGCTAGCCGGGATGTTGAACACCGCGTTCCAGTCCACAATTCGGGAGCACGCCAATATCGCGAGCGCGACCACTATCGCAACCGCCCCCAGGAAAGCATACGAGGAGGACACGAGCGTACGCTGCCGCGCCTCGTCGTTTTCCGAGATTGCTGCCACCAGCTTGTTTCGCAGGCCGTTGCCGATGCCCATGTCGCAGTTCAATATCCACGACAGCACGGAGAGCAGTGTGAACCAGAGGCCGAGGATCTCGTTGTTGTTGAAGAACGCGATGTAGGCCGGGGTCGTAAAGAGGGCCACGAAAAGTGAGCCGCCCTTCACCCCGAGCGACAGGACGATGTTTCTAAGGAGCGACTGCGACTTGCCGTCGGCGGAGCTCACTCTCTTCTTGATCGCCTCTAGCATGGGCCCTCACCTTCAAGCAACCCAATCAGCGTCTCGACGCGCTCGAATGCATCTGCGTGGGACTCGACCCATTCGGGATCGCGCTCCCACCATTTAGACGCCAAGAGGCGGTCAATGGTTTTCTGGTCGAACCGATAGCGAATGACCTTCGCTGGAACCCCAACGGAAATCGAATAAGGGGGCAAATCCTTTGTCACTACGCTACCCGCTCCGACGATCGCGCCGTCGCCGATCCTCGTCCCCTCCAGAATCACGACGTTTCCGCCTATCCACACGTCGTTTCCTATGAGACGGAGCCAACTGTCTTCGGCAAACCGGTTCTCCTTGAACTTCTGCTCGCCTACAAAAGACCTTCCCGCCTGCCCGGCGAGCGAGAAGAAGAGAGGCGACGTAGATGCGAATTCCGATGTCGGATGCAGGCCTGTTGGCATGGTGATGTGCGGCCCGAGAGAACAGTAGCGTCCAATTCTCGTTCCTGTCAGGGTTGAGTCGTTCGCAATGTAGCTTCCGTATCCAAGACGCGAGTTGTATATCCTCGTTCGCGCCCCGACCTTGTTCAGCCCTTCGAACTCCACGTTCCCCAACGAGGCAGTAAAGTCGATGGCGACATCTTGTCCAGGATGACTTCCGAACTTGAGAATCGACAGGACCCGTTTTATCTCAGCTTTAATATCCATCTATTGCCCTCCTTGCACCGAGAGCAACAGCTTTCCGAAATCTCTGGTAAACTCCGCATCCAGCTTGGCGAGCAAGTTGCCCGGTGTCTTGCAGCAAACGGGAACCGACATGATGGCGGCCGCCAACGTTTCCGGAGCGTTGTCCGGGCAGAGAGTTAGAGCGTCCCTAAGCCCGCCTTCGAAAACGGGGAGGTCGACGCTGACCACGTCGAGGCCGCTCGAAAGGTACATGAACACCTTCGACGGGAACGAGGTGCCATTGAAGCTTGCCGTCGGGTTCTGCGGGCTCAGGCCTATGTGGCATGACTGCACGAACTCGTCGAACTCCCGGCCCGATTTGAGACCTTCGTAGGTGATCCTGCAACCCCTGCTGCTGACGTTCGCCTCTTCGACGGCGCGCTTAATTGCATCCACTTGAAGATCGCTTCCCCCTCCAAGGATATGCATGGCGTAGTTCGCATCGAGAAAGGCCCCTGCTGCTGCTGCTGCTGCGCCCCCCTTCCTCGGGTCGAGCGTGCCGGCGTACACCACATGTACGATACCGTCGTCGCGCTTCTTCGCTAGATGCGTGGCAACTTTGTAAATCCCGCTGCACAGTGCGTATGGCCTTCCCGAAACTCCCACCTTTTCGGCGAGAAGGCGGGTCGGGAATATGAAGGCGTCGGCCGCCTCGAAGGATCTCCTTTCGCGTTTGAGGTCGGATGCTCTTCCGGTCACATCGGAATAGAGCTCCTCAACCTCGAGAATGAGCCTGAACCCTGCGCGGCGCTTAGCTCTTGGAAGAAGATCGCAAAACTCGAGCGAGTGGTAGCAAACGACTACGTCCTTGGGGCCAAGAGAGGTTAGGAACTCCTCTGTTCTCCTCCGTAGCCGGATACAGTTAATGAGCCCGTTGATCTTGCCGCCCTTCGGGCGCGCAGGCCAAAGCGTCAGGGACGCACTGTCGGAGAGGACGAAAGTGCCGCCCTCGCAACCGCTCCCCCGAACCGGGCCCGCCATCGAGATGAAGTGAACGTGCCTGCCGATCCTGTTGAGAACATCGGCGATGTAATCCATTTTCGTAACGGCGGCAAGAGACACCACTCGCTCCTCGCCAGTCACAGCAGGAGCGTTGTTGTGCCCTAAGTAGTAAATCGGGTTTTCATTATGTTTCGAGGCAGCTGTCATTGCCCTTCCTGCTCTATATCCACGGGCTCGTAGTACGTGTCGGGATTCTCAGGGTCGAAGGGCTCGTTGGCCCATATGACCGTGACGAGGTCTTCGGTCCCCGAGAGATTTAGGATGCTGTGTGCCGTGCCGGGAGGCATCTCGAGCACGGTCGGCTCCGCGGCGGACACGCGGTATTCGTCCACGGGATACGGCCCGCCGTCGACATCGGTGCCGACGCGCCGCATGCGCACGAGCGCCTCCCCGGAGACCACGAGAAACTTCTCCCACTTGGAGTGATGCCAGTGGTTGCCCTTGGTCACTCCGGGCCTGGAGACGTTGACGGAGACCTGCCCCCTGTCCGGCGTGCGCAGGAACTCGGTGAATGAGCCGCGGTCATCGACGTTGGCCTTGAGCGGGTACGCGAGCAACCCGGCGCCGTAGTAGCTCTCGAATGTGGACCACAGCTTCTTACCGAACGAACCATCGGACAGATCGGGCACGGACAGGTTCTCGCGGCTCGCCTTGAAGGACTGCAGAAAGTTCACGACCTCGCCGAGCGTCGCGCGATCCGTGGTCGGGGCATAGCAGTACCTGCCATCGGGGTCGGGCACGGGCGTAAGACCGTCGTAGCCGCAGCGGTGCTCTTGGCCTAGCAGGGCCGAAAGCATCTCGCCCACGAGGTCGTCAATGTAGAGGAGCTCCAGCTCCACCGAGGGGTCGGAGACCGTGTACTCCCGGCCGTTGGCGATCGCGTCGCAGAAGGTGGCGACGGCGGAGTTATACCGGGGGCGGCACCACTTGCCGTAGAGGTTCGGGAAGCGGTAGACGAGCACCGGGGCGCCCGTGCGGTCGCCGTAATCGAAGAACAGCTCCTCGCCCGCGCGCTTGGACTCGCCGTAGGCGCTGCCCTCGTAGCGCCCGACGAGGCTCGCCTGAGCCGAGCTCGAAAGCATGACAGGGCAGCGGTTGCCGTGGCGCTCCAGCAGAGATAGCAGCACCTCGCCGAAGCCCCGGTTGCCCTCCATGAACTCAGAGGGATCATCCGGGCGGTTCACGCCCGCCAGGTTGAACACGAAGTCGGCCTCGGCGCAGTAGAGCGAGAGCTCCTCGCGGGTGCCGTCCCTATCGTACTCGTAGACGGTGAGGGGCAGGAGCGGCTGGTACTTCTCCCGCCTGTCCTTTCCGTCGCGTATGGCCTTGAGGCTCTCGCAGAGGTTGCGCCCCACGAAGCCCTTGGCTCCGGTAACCAATATCTTCATTACTGGATCGCCTCGCTCTCTCTTCCCTCCAGAGCGAGCTGCACGTACTCCGCCGTCTTGATCTTCTCGACCGTCTCGGTGACGTCAAGCCTCCTGGTGTTGTGGCTCGTGTACGACTCGTCCGCCTGGGTCCGCACTGAGCCCACCGTGAACCGGTCGTAGTTGAGATCGCGGGAGTCGCAGGCGACCCGGAAGTACTCGCCCATGTCCTCGGCGCGCAGCATCTCCTCGCGGGTCATCAGCGTCTCGAAGAGCTTCTCCCCGTGGCGGGTGCCGATGACGCGCGTCCCCGTCTTGCCGAAGAGCTCCTGCACCGCCTCGGCGAGGTCGCCGATGGTGGCCGCCGGCGCCTTCTGGATGAAGAGGTCGCCGGGGTTCGCGTGCTCGAAGGCGAAGCGCACGAGCTCGACCGCCTCGTCGAGGTTCATGAGGAAGCGGGTCATGGACGGGTCGGTGACCGTCACCGGCTCGCCCGCCTTGATCTGCTTGATGAAGAGCGGGATGACCGAGCCCCGGCTGCACATGACGTTGCCGTAGCGGGTGCAGCAGATGGTCGTCCTGCCCGCGCCGTTCCTCGCGTTGGCGTAGATGACGCTCTCCATGAGCGCCTTGGACTTGCCCATAGCGTTGATCGGGTAGGCCGCCTTGTCGGTGGACAGGCAGACCACCCGCTCGACGCCCTCCTCTATCGCGGCGTGCAGCACGTTGTCGGTGCCGATGACGTTGGTCCTCACGGCCTCCATCGGGAAGAACTCGCAGGAGGGAACCTGCTTGAGCGCGGCCGCGTGGAAGATGAAATCCACGCCGCGCATCGCGTCGCGGACGCTCTGGGCGTTGCGGACGTCGCCGATGAAGAAGCGGACCTTCTCGGCGTGGTCCGGGTAGCGCTCCTGCAGGCGGTGACGCATGTCGTCCTGCTTCTTCTCGTCGCGGGAGAACACGCGGATCTCGCCGATGTTGGAGCTCAGGAAGTGCTTGAGCACGGTGTTGCCGAAGCTGCCCGTGCCGCCGGTGATCATGAGGATTTTGCCAGTGAAGGCGCTCATCTGCTTACTCCTTGCCGTTTTGAGTTTGGTTTGCGCTTTGGAAGATGTCGAATGGGAATGCTCGACGTAATGTCCTTCTCATTCCGTCTAGATTCGGAACCGGCGGTGGCTCGATCACGTCAAGATCATTGAGCGACTCGGCGACGGGATACGACGACCTTCCCGTCGCCTCGTACCAATCCTCGTACTTCATGAAGTCGCATTCGGGCATCATGAGAATCGCTGGCACACCATAGGTTTCAGCCAAGATGATCCCGTGCAGGCTTGTCGACACCACGCATTCGACCGAAGCCAGCTCGTCGATGAAATGCCGGTAGTCCTCCGTCTTGATTTCGATGAACTTGTGGCTGCGCGGCAGGCTTCCTACGTCTTCGAACCGGTTCGATCCGTCCTTGTGGACCACGAAACCGTAATAGTGCGTCTTCTTCCCAGCCTTCGGCTGGTAAACCTCCGACATGAACACCGCCGGGTCGCCGTACACCGCGGGAACGCGGTATCCATATTCCATCAGCAGTGCGCGCGTAACCGGGCCGCGCACGGCCCTGATGTCAAGCTTTCGGCCCTTCACGCGGTAGAGAAGCTTTGGGTTCAGGATGCCGCTTCCCCAAACCGTCGTATCTTGCGCCCCAGCGGTTATGACGCTGCCGACAGCGCACAGATGACGCGTATCACAAACCTCTGCATCTAAGGACAATCCAGCTTCCTCGAGGACGTGCTCGACGATTAACGGGGAGATCGCATCCCCTAGGTTCTTGGATTCCTTCCAGTAGTCGAGGTTGACGCGGTTCTTTGCGGCCCGATCCCATGGATTGAGCAGGATAAACCCGTTCGCGAAGGGCTTCATCGCCCTGAAAAGCATCCTTTTCGGCATATCCCCAAGATGCCGCTTGACCTTTACGTTCAGCTCGCCAGAGTTCATCGGCAAGCCCCAATCGCTCGGCGGAAATCTCTCATCAGCATCGTCTGTACATCCTCTATCTCATGGTTTCTCTTGCCGCACGCCCACGCCTTCTCCGCGTACTCTTCGATCAGGCCCCTGTTTTCCGAGATGCCCCTAATCGCAGTCGGTATGTCCGCCAGGTCGTTGACGACGAGCGCTGCATCGTTGTCCCTGAGGTAATCGGTCGCCGTGGTCGGCCCTCCGAGCGAAAGGACGCAGCGGGCAGCGTGCAGGTAATCGACGATCTTGGTCGAGAACGAGTATCTGCACCTCTCACGCTCCCTCGGCTCGGTTGCCTCCACGTGCACGAGCACATCTGACTGCTCGAAAAGGCTCGGCAGCTCGTTTGCCGGGACCCCGGGATGGAGGTGCGATTTTCCTCTGCTAAGCGCCGCGCGCATTTCTTCCGACACGGGGCTGTGCGTGTAAACGTCCAAGCGAATGGGCAATTCGCCCCTCTGGTCGATGGCGTCCACAAGAGCGGCGAGCACCCGCCACCGCTCGGCCCCGATGTTGCCGGCATACAGCATCCGTATCTCATCGCCGGCACCGGCGTATCTTGGACGTTTGACGAAGCGGTACCCCTTCCTCAGGACTCGGTATTCCTTGGAGAATGCTTGCCCGTACAGCTGACCGAGCTCCGGAGTAATCGAATAGATCAGCTGCGCTCGCTTAGCGCACCGTGATATGCCTTCGCGCTCAAGGGCAACTCTCGCTCGATAGAAAGGAGATTTCCGGGAACGATCTACCGTGTAGTGGTCGTCCCATGCGTATACGAACAAAGGCAGCGAGTACCTATCGGATAAATCGGAAAGCAGATCGTTCACGACAGGCACGCGACCCAAGGCTCCGAACAGCAGATCGGGTTCGAAGCTCTCGACAAATTGATAGAGCTCTTCGGAACGCCAGACCCCCAACGCCCCGATCAGATCCTGGGCGAGCAGAAGCGAATCCCATCTGAGCTGGCGCGCTCGGTTGTACGCCGAAGACAGAGCTTCGTCCGGCGAGTCCTCTGCACTAGAGCTTTCAAGAAGGATCTCCGAGCCGACCGGCCTTCTGGTCACGATGCTTTTCGCGAGCTCTCGCTCGGGTATCTTGAAGCAGCGGTCTGCAAAGGCGTTCGAGGGCGTTCCTTCCCGGAAGAAAACCTGAGCGATCTGCAGCTCGTCTTCTAGCCCGTCGAGCAGGTTGGATAGGGTGTTCCCTACGCTCACGTCCGTGCGCCATGGCAGGTTTGTAGCGACAAGCATCTTCATCGGGGCATCGCCCCGCCCCTGATTTCACACTGAGCACCCGAGGCCAAATCGGCATAGCGCTCTTGGAGCAATTCGCTAGCAGAAACAATGTCATATCCGTGATTCTTGGCTTCTCGCACATGACCATTTCGAAGGCAGGGACGCATCCTCAAGACGGTTTCGGCCCAAGTGGCAGCCCCATCCGAAAGGCTCATCTTGACTGCGAAATCACACACCAGCGCCTCGTCAGGCACGTTTTCGGAGCAAATCGTTGGGAGCCCCGAAACCTGAGCCTCAATCGCAACCATCCCAAGGCCTTCATAGTTGCTTGGCAGGCAAAAGACATCGAACGCCTGATAGAGACGCCCCATCTCCTCACGATGCCCAATAAAGCGTACTTTGTCAGCGATTTTGCGAGCTCTGGTCAGCTCTCTCACGCTTTCCAACAAAGGACCTTCGCCAACTAACAAGAGCAGAGAATCTGTGTTGCGCTGAAGAATTTCCGCAAACATCTCAATGAGGAACGCATGGTTTTTCTGTGGCACAAACCTACCCGCGTGACCAACGACGAAAGTTTTGTCTCTAATCCCAAGTTCTGCCCTTTCACCTTTTCGGGCCTCTGCATCGAAATCGAACTGGAATAAGTCGATGGCGTTACGCACCACCTCAAACTCTGCCCCTTTACCAAATAACCACTCCCCAGCGTGCCGAGAGCACGCCATGCGGTGCGTCGGATATACGTTCGAAAAACGTCGGAGAATCCACTTCATAGCGTTGCGGATCGGCTCTCCCCTACCCGCAGTGGAATGCGAATGAGCGATGCGCACAGGAACACCGGCCCTCTTCGCAGCGCGCAGGGGAAATACCGAAAGAGCGTTCTCATGGCTATGCACTATCACCCAGCCCTGCTCGCGAAAGAGTTTGGTGAGAACCCTCTGATACGCGACGACATGCTGATAAGGCGGCACGGTGAAGATACGACCGCCGAGCGACTCAATCTCCTTACGAGGCACAAGCGTAGAGTCCTCGTCCACGATGAAGTCGAACTGCACTCTAGAACGGTCGATGTGGCGGTAATAGTTCATAACAACCGCCTCAAGGCCTCCGCCGACCATCTTTCCCATGACATGGGCGACACGGATGGGCTCAATCACATGCATCACCTAGTTCCCCTGCGCAGTAAGCACGCAGCCCACGGTCTGGACGATGAGCTTCAAGTCGGTGAGAGCGCCGCACTTCTTGATATAGAGCAGGTCGAGGTCGACCCACTCGTCGAAGGTGATGGAGTCGCGGTTCCTGCGCGTCTGCCAGTAGCAGGTGATGCCGCTCTTGACGAGCAGGCGCTGCCGCTGGCGCGGGGTGTAGGTCGCGACCTCGGAGGGCAGGGCGGGGCGGGGCCCCACGACCGACAGGTCCCCCTTTAATACGTTCGCGAATTGTGGCAGTTCGTCAAGACTGAGTCGGCGGGTTAATCTACCCACACGCGTAATTCGCGGATCATTATGCATTTTGAATACAGGCCCTGTTTTTTCGTTGAATTCCGCCAAGTCGGAAAGACGATCCTCCGCATTGGCGCACATGCTGCGGAATTTGTACATGCTGAATTCCCGGCCGTTTCTCGTAGCGCGTTTCTGCTTGAAAATGATAGGACCCTTCGGATCGTCGACTTTGATGGCGATGGCAATGATAAGGAAGAGCCAAGAGAACCCGATGATGACAAACAAACTGAACGCGATATCGAAAAACCGCTTAATGAAACGATACGCATAGCGAGTCCTCAGCCTCTCGGCAGCCTCGTTAACCTCTTCGTCCTCTTCTTCTGATCCCGAAGGCGAAGGGGCGACGTCTATGGCGATGCCGTCATGTACGGTGCGCAAGGTCGACCCTTCGTTCCGCACCCTGGATTTCAGCGATCCCTTCCCGCCGGGAATCACTTCGATAGGCACCGTATACTTCCCATACTGGTTTTCGATTTTTTCTTTCGCCTTTACCATGCCGCACAAGCCCCATCTTTTCCGAATCCCAGGAAAGAAAAGCGAATCGCAGATTCCTCAGAAGGACTGAAACCGTTGCATCCGACAAGATTCCTAGAGAGGCTTGGAACGCCCCCGAAAATCCCTAAAGACAAGAATTCGAATGGTTTATAATGGGAATTGCAAGTAGAGCAAAGTCCCGGGCGACACTCGCATAATTGCAGGTCAAGTGAGGAATTTGCTGAACGCGATAAGGATTTGGTCGACTCCCCGTCGCCCGGTGTCCCTATTATTACCGAAGCCAGGCGCGTTCTGCGCATCCAACGCCCGAATGGCGTCACGCGTGGGTCGCCATCGGCCGCCCATCGGGCACCGCGCTCCTCGGCGTCGGCATACATAGAGCGGAACTTGTAGAGCTTGAAGGGTTTCCCTCCCAGTCCCTCGCGCTCTTGGGCATAGATGGCGGGACCTGGGCTTTCCGTCCTGATTCTCGCTGCAGCGATAAGCATGGGAAGCGCTAGTACAGCAAGCGCCGCACCGCATGCGCACACATCGAAGGCGCGCTTGACGAAGCGGTAGGCGAATCCTCCTGCCACATGGCGCACCTGCGGCAGCTTTGCGTGCTCGTCGGGTAGAAGCCTCGCCAGCACATCGTCGGCGATGCCGGCAGCGCACCTGTCGGAGGGCGGCTTTTTCGGATCGTGAATGCCCGCCATCACGCTTCCGACACCAGCGGGCGAGAGGGACCCTGCTGGCGATCCGACTTCCTCCATGCACAGCAGGTCGCTTACAGCGGAGATGTCGCCAATGCCTCCGGTGACTTCCGCTCCCATCCTGGCTTCTCTATATTTCTCAGTTTCCCTTGTTTCCACTTCAGTTAGCTCTCGCTGGAACGGCTGTTCCGCTCCTTCTCCTTCCTCACCAAACTCAATCCCACTTTGGTAGTCACCTTCCTGCCGCAGATGGACAGTTCCACCTCGGCGGTGCGCTTGCGGCGGTTCACCTTTGTTATGAGCACTTCCTTCCCCACAAGGGGGCCCGACGTGACCACGACCCGGCCTCCCTCGACGAATCCCTCGCTCATCTCCACTGTGCGGTCGCCCCTCTGCGTGAACGCACATATCCAGGAGACTTCCTGGTCGGACAGGGGCGCGAACGTTTCTCCGACGCCCACGAGACGAGTGAACCGCGGCGTGCGGCGCAGCGCCTCTGCCACGGCGTCCAGGTCGTCAGGGCGGGCGACGGCTATCACATAGCCGGGCAGAAGAGGCTCCAGCCCTTCCGCCAACTCGCCGCGCACCTTGGAGAGCGTGCGGCGCTTGGGGCTGAACAGCTCGTCGAACGCATCGGCGAGCCCTGCGGCCTCGGCTGCGCGCAGCACGAGCGCGCATGCTGCGTCTTCTCGGCCGGTTTCCACCTGCACGGCGTACCATTTCGTCATGCTCACGCGCAGTCTCCTTCCCGGCGCTTTCCGGCAAAGCTTCGCCATCGTCCCTGGGGACGTTTCGATGAAGCGAGGTATTCGCCCCGCCGCTTGTACGACTCCCGAACGCGGGCTCGCTTTACACGGCGGGGTGTGGGTTGCGGGCTGGTGCCGCCGCGGCGTTCGGCGTTCGGCGGCCGCGGCGGCACCAGCCCGCAAGTCGGAAACAGGGGAGGGGTCACTCCTTGCGCGGCACGGCGAGCGCGGCGCGCAGCAGAAGCCGTGAGCCGTCGCCGCCCAGGTCGATCCATGCCATCGACTTGTGGCGGTCGATCCTGCGCACGCGCGGCTCGCTGCCCCGCAACGGGCCGCGCTCCACCGTGAGCTTCCCCGAGCGGATGAAGCCCTCGCTCGCCCTTAGCACGCGCCGCTCGTCAAGCGTCCTCTCGAGCCACTTCTGCGTCTCTGCCTCCATGGGCGAAAGCGCGCGTCCGCGTCTGCCTGCCATGGGGACGGAAAACGACAGTCGTGACAGGGCGCGCGAGAGCGCCGCGTCGTCGGCGGATGCGAGCAGCACGTATCCGGGGAACATGGTCCGCTCCGTCTTGAGCCACGCTCCCCGCCGCTTCATCACGACCTCCCACCGGGGACAGAAGGCATCGTCGAGCACTTCGCGCGGAAGGACGGAGCGCAGCCGCGCGGCGAGCGCGTCCTCGTGCCCTTCGCCCGCGTAAGCGGCGTACCAGCGGATCGACCCATCGCCTGCGACAGGACGCGGCGAGACGAGCCCGCGAGGTGCCTCGCGGAGCCGCAAAGGGCTTTCGGCCATAACCGCCTCCAATCGCATTTGTAGGGAGGGTGCCGCATGGCAAAACGTAGACTTTTTGGAGAAGGTGTTGGAGAATGGCTACCGTTCGGAAACAAGCAGGTCGGGCGTTGCTGGTTGCGTGGGGTATGCGTGCCTTCTGGGCGCGTCAAAAAGTCTACGTTTTGACGCACTTACACAGGCAAATCACGCTTTTGGAGGCACGAAAAACTGCCCCCCCCCCCTGAATTCACCGCTTGCCGTCAAATCACAACCGTTTGCCGAACATGGTCATGTTCGGTTATTTGTCAAGCCAAGCTCGTATGAGTTCCTCGGAGCATTTTTCTCGAAAGGTCGTCCCTTCTCGATTTGGCTTTCGACTCGATTCAGCAGAGGGTGCCGAGGCCCACCTGCATCAGGCGATGCCTTTTCGAGGGGCATTGAGATGGCGTGCTATGTTACGCCCCCGGTTCAATGTCGGTGGCGATGCGGTGAGCGGGGTCTTTTCGACGCGAAATCCGTCAAATTGCGAATCTCTCCGAAAACGGGGTGTGTCGCGCGTTTTCCGGCGGCCTTTCCCTTTTGTTCTGCTGGCTGCTTTTTTCAAGCTGGGGAAACGATGGTTGTCTTCGCTGCCGCGGTGCGGGAATCCTCCCTCTCTCGCTCCGCGGCAGCAATCTGGCGGATTTCACGTCGAAAGGGATGCGGTCTGCAAAGAGGTGCGCCTGTGCCGAATGGGCGACGGGACGATCATTCGGCCTCTCTGCTGTCCTTGCTTGCGAGCGCTTGCCTCTCGGCAAAAGCTCTTTTGGCGACGATCTGGGAAGAGCTTCGTCATGCCTGCCTTTACGCCATGTCTGCAAAAACCGCTGTCGGGAGCGTTCGGAAGACGCTTCCGGCAGCGATATTGGGCTTTCGGTCGACGAGGCTTGCGGTGCGGTGCAAACCGGTTCTTGACGGACGGACGGCTTCGCTTACTTCAGCTGGCCGGCAAAGCAGTAGAAAAGCGGCGAATCCACGATGGAGTCGATTTTGAACAAACCCCGCCACGCTTCAGCCTCCTCGACTGCGGGACGAAGCACGGATGTGACGGACGCGGGCACATTGCGATGGTGGTCGTTCATCTGCGCGCGTCCCATGCTGTGCGCCACCGTGAAGCGCCCCGCGGGTTTTACCAGGCTGGCGACGCGTTTCGCGAGCGCGTCCTTGTCGAGGAAGTGAGGATACGCGTTGTAGATGACAACGGCGTCAAAACCCTCTTCATCCTCGAATTCGACCGCGTCGCGGCATCGGAAATCGATGCGGGGCTCGTTTTCGTACTTCTTTTGGGCGATTTCTATCATGCGAGGCGCAATGTCGAGCGCAACCACCTGCGACACTCCGAGGGCGAGATAGACGTCGGCCATGATGCCCGTGCCGCAACCGAGATCGAGCACACGGGAGCCGGGGCCGATGCCCGCTATGGCCGCCACCGCCCCTTGGACTGCGCTCGGTCGGTTGAACGTCTTCTCCCAATCGTCGGCGCGACTGTCGAAGTAGCGTGCGATCTCGTTCATGGAGGTTTCCTTTCTGCGATGTCGGTCTTATCGGGGGACGACGATTCTTCTGCCCTTGTGTTCGATGATGTCGCTTTCCATGTTGTACACGCTCAGTATCGAACTCTCGGTGATCACTTCCGATCCTCCAAGCGCTTCGACCAATCCGTCCTTCAGCATGAGGAATCGGTCGCACCAGCGCAGGGCCAGGTTCACGTCGTGAAGGACGGCCGCTGCGGCAAGGTTCCGCGCGTCCACTTCCTCGCGGACGACGCGCATGACTTCCTGCTGGTTTGCCGGATCGAGGTTGTTCGTCGGCTCGTCGAGCAAAAGCACGTCGGTTTGCTGGACGAAGGCGCGTGCCAGCACCACTTTCTGGTACTCTCCGCCCGATAGTTCGTCGATGTAGCGCAAGGCGAAGTCGGAAAGCCCCAAATCGGAAAGAACTTTGCTCACAACCGCATGGTCCTCTTCGGACGGAGCGCCTTGCATATGCGGCTTTCTGCCGAGGAGCACGGCATCGTACACCGTGAGGCGGTTGGCATGGCTATGCTGGGCGACGAGGGCGATCTTCTTCGCGCGATGCCCTCGCGGCACCTGCGAGAGCGCCGCGCCGTCAAGCAGCACTATGCCGCTGTCGGGCTTCAGCGCATCGTCGAGGCAGGCCATGAGCGTCGACTTTCCGCATCCGTTCACGCCGAGAATCGCCAGAAACGATCCGGGCTCCACCAAAGCGCTGACGGATTTCAGGATCGGACGTCCCTTGACATAGGAGTAGGCGACCTCCTTTGCTTCCAGCATCAGCGACTCACCCCTTTGAACAGCAAGTAGAGGAACATCGGCGCGCCAACAAACGAAGTGATGGCGCTGATAGGGAGGATGAGCGGTGCCACGACGGCATGCGCGACGATGTCGCTGACCAGCAGCAGTCCTGCGCCCGCGAATGCGGAGGCGGGCAGGAGGTAGCGGTAATCCGAACCGATGAAGCGGCGCATGACGTGAGGGGCCACAAGTCCAACGAAGTTGATGATGCCGCAGAACGCGATAATCGACGCAGCTGCCGCCGAGGCCACGAACATGCCGGCAAGCCGAACAGAGCGCACGTTGACGCCCAGTCCGTGGGCTGCCGCCTCGCCCGATTCCATGGCGTTGTAATTCCAGCGATTGAGGAAGAAGAACACCGCGCTTACCGCCGTCACGCACCCCATGATGGCCAGCTCGCGATACGAGACGCGGCTCAGGTCACCGAATGTCCAGAACACGACGGCTGCCACTTGGGAATCTTCGGCGAAGTACTGGATCATGGTGGTGCCCCCGGCGAACAAGGCCGACAGCGCGACGCCGGCCAGCACGATGGACTCCGGCGTCATCTCGCGCAGTCGCGAAAGGCCGAGCACCACGAGCGTCGACGCCATGGCGCCGAGAAACGCGCACACCACGGTGACGTAGGGGTTCGATGAGAACTGCACCCCTTCGTAAGCGGCCGCGCCGTTCGCTCCCAGCAGGATGATCGCCACGGACGCGCCGAACGCCGCCCCTTGCGAGATGCCCAGGGTGCTGGCCGAGGCGAGGGGGTTGCGCAGCGTGCTTTGGAACGCGCAGCCCGCCATGGCCAGCGCGACGCCACCGACAAGGGCGGTGAGCACGCGTGGCATGCGCAGGTTCCAAACGACGATGCGGTCGTATTCGTCGCCTCCGCCGAACAGCGCGAGCACGACGTCGACGACCGAAAGGTCTGCCGATCCGATGGTCATCGAGAGCGTCGCTACGCCCGCCACAAGCACCGCCAACGCAACGACGATGGCGCGCTTGTGGCGGGCGTAGCGACGATACTCGCAGTGCGGCGATCGTTTGCCGGGCATTCGCTTCGTTCGTGAGACTACCGTCTCGGGTTCCATTGCTCCTCCGTCTCAAGAGAGCGGCCCGCGGCTGTTCGGCCGCGGGCCTTCTGGTGCAGCAACCCTAGCGAGCAGCTGCGGTTTCGTGCACGGCGTGTTGCTCGCTATGCTGCAATCGACAGCTGCTTGAAGTCCATGCCGTTTTCTTTCATGGTTTGATAGTAATCGGTGCCCAGCATGGTTTCGAACACTTCTTGGTACACGGTCTCCGCGTCGAGGTCGGAGAACTGTTCGGGAAACACGGTGAATCCGATGAAGTACGCATCGCAGATGCCCATTTCAACATTGGTGCCGTTGTAGTTGTAGGACGGCTGCGTGTACAGGTTGCCCGATTGAAACGCCGTCAGACTGTCGAAGAACTCCTGGTTGTTCGCGTAGTCCTGCTTCATGAGGTCCATGTTGCCCGCGTTGAGGAACATGAAGTCGGGGTTCCATTCTCCGATCTGCTCAAGCTCCACTTCGACGGAGCCGGCCTGTCCGATCTCGTCGGCCACGTTGATGGCGTTCACGGCCTCGAGCGGTGCGTACTGCACATAGGTGCCGCCGAAGCTTTTGGCGCCCTTGTAGTTGACCGCGCCGACGTAGCAGGTCGGTTTGTCCTCGTCGGCGATGGACGCCGTGCGGGAGTCGAGGTCTTCCTGCCATTCCTTCATTTTCGCGACCACTGGGGGGTGCGGACAAAAAGTTGGACACTCCGGTGTCCGGATTGGAGTCCGCATGT
>ERZ826396.1696-NODE-1696-length-22331-cov-4.628479_pt1 | contig 22331 bp, 17 predicted proteins | sample MGYA00519926_ERZ826396 | MGnify/ENA primary metagenome ERZ826396 (study PRJEB31778, sample SAMEA3449230) | human gut metagenome | biome: human gut; feature: human-associated habitat; material: faeces | place: United Kingdom | collected 2010/2012 ... | reverse complement strand
ATTCGGGAAGAAGCTGTTCAATCACTTCTCCTATCCCTTGATCTTTATTATCCAGCGCATTTATCCACAGATGGCTGTCCGGGTTTTGTTTGCCCTGGCAGATGGGAACCCTTCCTTCCTGATCCCTGCCCTCAAAGGTCTCAAACACACCCTGTTCGGCTGTTCCATACCATTCCTGTACGTTGCCGGAAGAATCAATGGTGAGGATATACATCTCCCCTTCATACAGCCCGTCCTGGAAATTCCCCATCACATTCTGGAAATGCCGGCTTCCCTGCTCCATCTTCTCCGCCTGTATTCCATACTGCTCATGTCCTTCTCCATTCGGAAGATTATTTTCCCAGGTGCCGTTATAGCTATGGCTGATCAGCGCCGGATCCTGGCTGGAATTCTGGCCGTTCTCCGTATTCTCATAATACATTTTCAGCCACATTCCTTCTCCGTTTCTCTTGCCGTCCGCCCAGCTGCCGTAATAATACTGATCTTCTCCATACACCGCGATGCCCGTCCCATCCGGCCTGCCCTGTTCATTCCGCTCCCCATAATAATAGAAGTAAGCCGTCCCAGGAAGGGCAGCAGACATCGCCCGATAATGGGCAAGGCCGCTCAGGTCTTCCACTGCCTCCACATTTCCCTTCGACCAATACTCCATCATCTCCGCAAGCATCTGGGTATTGGTTTTCTTTACCGCCGCCGTCTGATTGCCGCTCACGGACTGGCCGCTTCCTTCCGAAGCGCTCTGGCCCTGCGCGGCGCTTTCCTCTTCTGTTTCGCCTTCCGCTGACGCGCTCTCCGAAGCCGCTTCTTCTTCCAGCTCAATCGTCTCCTGCACCTCAACCGGGCCTTCCTCCTGGATTTCCCCTGTTTCGGTGCCGGACGCTTCTTCCTGTGTCCCTTCCGCCGTCTCCTGCGTTTCTTCCTGCAGGCTTTCGGCAGTTTCCGCCGTCTCCAGCTGCGCGCTCTCCTGCCCTTCTTCCTTCTCTCTGGCCGCACTGACCGCGCACAGGATCAATACGACGGCGATAAATACCAGCAGCGCAATGATCGGGATCAATTCTTTTTTCAGATTATCGTTTTTCATTCTGTTTTCCTTTCACATCCTGCCGCTTAGGCGGGATTCCTCTGTCCCTTTTGCGGCATGCACACAAGCGGCTCGAAACAGACCGCGCTTTTTGCAATTATATCATATTTCCTCTCTTCTCCACTAATTAATAAATTCTTAAGCCCGCCCTTTTCATCCATGGCATGCCTCTGCATAGATTTCCGTCCATGCGGGCAGGAAACCGGCCCGCATTGCCGTATGCATGGAACGAATATGGGATTGGGCCGTGCTGTAAAAAGGAAGGATTCCCCGCCGGAGCATTTCTTCCTTCAGCATGCGCGTCAGCGCGGAACCGATCCCTTTTCCTTCCCAGGCCGGAAGCACGTCTACGCCAATCTGCCACATATCCCGGCAATCCGCGGCGGCTCCCGCCATGCCCACGATCCATCCGTCGGAAGCGACTGCGGCCACAGCCAGCATATCGGGATGGAGCCCGGAATGGCACAGCGCATGCCGGAAAGCGTCAAATTTCCTGTTTCCCATAAGTTCCCCCTCTTCATACCAGCATTCCCGCACAGAAGAAGGAAGCGTTCCTTCCTGCGCGCAGGCGCCCTCCGCCGGAAGGAAATTCAGCCGGACATCCAGAATTCGCCTTCCATACCGTCCAAGCTGTGCATCCAGCTTTCTCAGTTCCGAGAATTGACAGAACCATTCCGGATGGCGCATCTGTTTCTGATAGGTCTGCACACACCATCCATAGATCGGATCCTGCGCCGTCAGCCAGGCCCGACCTTTCCAAAAAATCCCACGAAAAAAGGGATCCATTCCCTCATATATCCGGGGCCTGACCCCTACCTGCTTCTCCCACCGTTCCTCTATCAGCTGCGCATATGCCTCCTTCGTCAGATACCCTCTCTCCGGCAATCTGGGCGTCCGATTCACAATACAAGCAGCCGTCCCGTCCGCTTCCCCGCTCCCGCCGCAGTCCGCCCACAGCTGCCTTGCCGCTCTTGCGAGATATTCTTCACTAATATACATCCCTCTTTGCCCTTCTTTCTCATCCGTCTTTCTGTTTTTCTCTATCATAGCACATTCTGCAGCCCTTATGAAAATTTTGCACCGCGCCTTTTGCTTCTTTTATGGGGACAGAATCTGCCTTCCTGCCTAAGAAAACCGCCCAGCAGAAAGCATCCGGCCTATCGCGAAGCGATTGAAATGGCCGGATGCCATTACAATTCAGCCAAAGGCTGAATTGTAACGCAAAATGTGAATTCTTTGTGCCTTGGCTTGACAGGCATATACGTCCTGAATAGAATGATACAAGAATGATGGGGATTTTTACCCCAAAGTCAGAATGGAGAGGATTATGAAAAAATTTCTGCAAAAGATCCAGGACAGGCCAATCAGCCTGATTATGCTGGTAATCGCACCGATTGCCACCTTTTACCTGCTGGAATGGTATACACACGATCCGTCCAAAACCATGGCAACCACGCCGCAGGTTTTGAACATCATTCTTTTTGTGCTGATCGGCCTGATCCTGTTCGCTGCCATCGGGCGGCTGCATGTGGCGCTGATGACAGAGACCCTGTTTTTCTGTATCTACGGCCTGATCAACTATTTCGTGCTGGATTTCCGTTCCGTCCCCATCCAGCCCTGGGACCTGTTTTCCATCGGGACAGCGGCCAGCGTGGCGAACAATTATGAATATGTGCTGGACAATCAGGCAAAGGCCGCCCTGGCAGGCTTTATCGTGCTGCTCGTCATTGAATTTTTCTGCCGTTTCCGTCTCAAGAAGGGAAGCTGGAAATTCCGCGTACCTGCTACCGCACTGCTGTTGGTGGGCCTTGTGGCATTCAGTTTTCTCTTTCATTCCGATGAGATTGTACAGCAGAAATTCCGTCTGTATGACAAGCTCTTCACTCCCACCACCATCAGCTATAAAAACGGAACGGCTCTGGCTTTCGTGATGGAATTAAGATATCTGTCCGTGGAGAAGCCGGAGGGCTACAATGCCGAGGAAGCGGCTTCCGAACTGGCCGCTATGGATGATACTTCTAAAGTCCAGGCCGTTTTTGCCGAGGGCGACGACAGTTCCTTAACTGCCAATGCCCAGAACGGCTCCGGCAATGCGCAAAGCGCTTCAGGAAACGCACAGGACGCGGAGGAGACAGAAACGCTCCCGAACATCATCGTTATCATGGATGAGGCATTCTCTGATCCGGCCGTTCTGGGGGATTTCTCCGTCAATACGGACTATATGCCCTTTGTCCGCAGTCAGATGGACGGCGCAGACAATACCATATCCGGCTGGCTGAACGTGTCGGTGCTGGGCGGCAATACGGCCAATACGGAATTTGAATATCTGACCGGCAATACCATGGCTTTCCTTCCGCAGGGTAGCATTCCCTACCAGCAATATATCAGCGGCCAGACTCCTTCCCTCGCTTCCCACCTGGCATCCCTCGGGTATGAAACGGTGGCCATGCATCCTTACAATGCATCCGGCTGGGATCGGGATAAAGTCTATCCGGATATGGGATTTTCTCAGATGTATTTCCTTCCGGATTTCAAGGATCCGCTTCTCGTCCGCAAATATGTGAGCGATCAGAGCGACTTTGAGAAAATTATAGAAATCTATGAACAGGATCGGGATGGTCGTCCTCTGTTTCTGTTCAATGTCACCATGCAGAACCATTCTTCCTATACGGAGAGCTTTGACAATTTCGTTCCGGATATTGAAGTGACGGATTCCACTTCACAGGCTCTGAACAATTACCTTTCCCTGATCCATTTAAGCGATCAGGCCCTGGAAGAACTGATTTCCTATTTTGACAATCAGGAAGAAGAGACTTTGATCGTCTTCTTCGGAGATCACCAGCCCACCAATTCCGTGATAGAGCCGGTGCTGAAGCTGAATGGGAAGAGCAGTTCCACGCTCACGGAGGAGGAAACTGCAGACAGGTATAAAGTTCCGTTTTTCATCTGGGCCAATTTTGATATCGAAGAGGAAAGCGACGTGGAGTTAAGCGCCAATTATCTGGGCGCCATGACGCTCCAGGCGGCCGGCCTTCCTTTAAACGGTTATCAGAACTATCTGCTCTCTCTTTACGAGCAGGTTCCCGTCATCTCCGCCAATCATGTGACCCTGTCAGACGGGACATTTACCACCGCGGACGAGCAGGACGCGCTTCTGTCCGATTATCGTGGCTATCAGTACTACCAGATTTTTGATTCCACATCAGATTGACTTCGGAGGTGCCACTCTCATGAAAAAAAACAGGCGGTCATCCACTCTGGCCCATCGTTTATGCAGTCTGGCTGCGAACAACGCAGCCTGCCTGCTCTCTTTTATGATTCCTGTGCTCATTATGCTGGGCATTTTTATCATCAACGGGGTTTTTCCCTTTGGAGACGGAAGTTTCATGCATTCGGACATGTATCATCAATATGTCCCTTTTCTGTCTGAATTGCTGTCGAAGCTGCGGACGCATGACAGTCTGCATTATTCCTGGAACGTGGGGGTGGGCTCCAATTTTCTCGCTCTCTACGGCTATTACATGGCCAGCCCCTTTAACTGGCTGGTAGCCCTGTTTCCGGATCAGTATCTGATTGAATTCATGTCCTATATGGTCATCCTGAAGATCGGTTTGTGCGGCGGAACGTTCTGCTGGTACCTGTCCAAGCATTTCCGTACCCGAAGCTTTGCCCTGGTGCCCTTTGCCATTCTGTACGCCCTGTCCGGTTATCTTGCGGCCTACAACTGGAACGTGATGTGGCTGGACTGCATTTTCCTTTTCCCGCTGATCGCCCTCGGGCTGGAGAAGCTGGTGAGCGAAGGGAAATTCAAACTGTATGTCATCAGCCTGGGACTGTGCATCCTGTCCAATTACTATATTTCCATCATGGTATGCATTTTCCTCGTCCTGTATTTCCTTCTACTCCTGGTCTGCTCCAGGCAGAAGCTGCGTCAGGCCGCTGCCACATTTCTGCGCTTTGCCGGCTTTTCCCTTCTGGCAGGGGCCCTGGCCGCTGTGCTTTTGATTCCGGAATTTGCTGCGGTTCACCTGACTGAATTCAGCGACTCCAACTTCCCGGACGAGCTGACCTTCTATTTCTCCCTAATCGACATGATCGCCCGGCACAGCATCAACGTAGCAGTGGAAACGGGATTGGATCACTGGCCGAATATTTACTGCGGGGTGGCTGTTTTTCTGCTCGTTCCCCTGTATCTGTCCAATGCGAAGATCTCCCTGCGGGAAAAAGTGGCGCGCATCGGCCTTCTGGCTTTTCTCCTGGTGAGCTTCTCCGCCAATATGCTCAATTTTATTTGGCATGGGTTGAATTATCCGAATTCCCTGCCCTGCAGGCAGTCGTTCCTTTACATCTTCCTGCTGCTCACACTCTGCGCGGAAGCTCTCCTGCGCATTCGGGAATGCTCCATGAAAGCCCTCGGCATCAGTTTCTGCTTCTCCCTGGGCCTGGTGGCGCTGTTTGAAAAGCTGGTGGGCGACGAGGAAGCCTACCCTGTGGAAACCTTCCTGCTGACGGCCATATTCCTGTGCGTCTATGGGCTCCTGCTCTATTATTACCGCAAAGGCATCCGCCGCCGCACGGTCCTTCGCACGCTTGCCGCCTTTGCCATTGTCATTGTGGGAGCTGAGGCTGCCATCAACATGTACAATACGAGCTGCTCCGTTACCAGCCGAAGCAATTATCTGGACAACCTGGACAGCTATCAGGCCCTGGTGGACCGCACAAGACAAAAGGATACGGATTTTTACCGCTTTGAGAAAACCAGCCGCGTAACCAAAAATGACGGAACGCTCGTTGGATATCCCACGGCTTCCTTGTTTTCCTCCACCGCCAATGGCCGCGTGGAAGCATTCTATGACAAAATGGGGATGAGCGACAGCAAGGTTTTCTACTGTTTTGACGGCGCTACTCCGCTTTCTTCCGCGCTCCTGTCCGTCAGGTATATGTTTTCACGCTCCGGGGAAGAAGATCCTTCTTTCTATACGCTGATCGATCAGGAGGGGGATATTTATCTCTATGAAAGCAAATATACGCTTCCTCTCGGCTTTATGGTGGATGTGGTTCCGGAAGAGACATCTGCAGATGTTTCAGAAGAAGAAAGCCGCTCCTGGATGGAACGCTTTTTCAGCGATATCACCGACACGAGGACGGATGTTCTGGAAGAAGTGCTCGCCTATGACAGCGGAAACCCTCTGGAGCTTCAGAACCGGATGGCCTATGCTTTAGGTGTATCAAGTCCTCTTTTTATCGGCATGGGGACAGAAACCGACGGCAATGCCACCACGATTGCGGTCAGCGAAAGCGGCCACTATTATGCCTATGTCGGCAACACCTCCGTGGATTCGCTGAAAATGGAATCCGAATCTGAGAGCAAGACGTTTTCCAGCCTGAAATATCATTATATCTGCGACCTGGGCTGGCATGATGCGGGAGATGTGATCTCCTTATCTTCAGAGGATGCTTCCGACCTGTCCCTGTCCGCTTATCTGTTGGATGATTCTGTTATGGATGAGGTCATCTCCACCCTTGGAAGGGACACCATGACCGTGGATTCCTACGGCTCCACCCATGTGCGCGGCCATATCGAGACGGACAGGGACGGAGAACTGATCCTTTCTATCCCCTATGAACCCGGATGGACCGTTTGGGTAGATGGTGAAAAAGTGACGCCCGGACTGTTTGCAGATACCTTCTTAAGCCTTTCTCTGGACGCAGGCAGCCACACGATCGAGCTGAGTTACCGCCCTATGGGCCTTGTGCTGGGCATCTTCGTCAGCATCTGCGCGCTGGGTATCCTTATCCTCTGCATCTTCCTGGAAAAAAAGGCAAGGGCCAAAGGCCGCCTTCTGCCAGACGTGGAAGCTGCGCCGCCCATAGGCAGTCAGGCCTCTGAACATATGCAGCCTTCTTCTGCATCATCCATGCCGGAAATGCCGGCATCGGAAGAAAGGAGGCCGCAATGACCGCAGCACAGGCCGTTTCCCTCTCCCGCCGTTCAAAAAAAGACGGCGGGAGGCGTCTCCATCTGCTGGATCTGATCCGGGGCATCACCCTTTTGTCCATGATCGCCTATCACGGTTCTTATGACCTGGTCTACCACTATGGTCTTCCCATTCCCGGATATACCGGCCTGCCGGGCTATCTGTGGCAGCAAAGCATCTGCTGGACGTTCCTGTTTCTCTCCGGCTTCTGCTTCAGCCTGGGCCGCCCTGTGCGCGGTCATCAGTTCCGCCGCGGGCTTCTTCTGTCCGCATGCGGCCTTCTCATCACCGCGGTCCTTGCCATCGTCATGCCGGATTCCATCGTCATTATGGGAATCTTAAGCTTTTTTGGCCTCGCCGTACTTCTGACGGCCCTGCTTTTTCCCCTGCTTCGGCGCATTCCGCCGCTTGTCGGGCTTATAGGCTGCGCCTTTCTGTTTTTCCTCACAAGAGACATCCCTTCCGGTTACCTGGGTTTTGAAGGACTGCACCTTGCCGCCCTTCCCGACTCGCTTTACCAGGGAATTCCCATGATGATCCTCGGTTTCCCTTATCCCGGTTTCTTCTCTACGGATTATTTCCCTCTCCTGCCCTGGATTTTCCTCTTCTGGAGCGGTACTTTTACCTGGCGCGCCTTTTTTGAAGGGCGGCCGGAGCGGCAGAAAGCCCTGCTTTCACACAGCTTCTGCCCGCCCCTGGAATCCATCGGGAGCCACACGCTCATCCTCTACATGCTCCATCAGCCTGTTCTGATGGCTCTCTTCACCCTGCTGGCCCAAATCGGAATTCTCGCCTGAAGAAAGCACACAAGCTGCATGTCAAGGACTATACGAGGCCGTCTCCCGCGTGGTGCCTTTTTTCGTACAAAAAATGCGGAGGGATACAGGAGGCCTGGCTGCAGCAAAAACAATAAAAAGTTACGATATTTCCGCATTGACATCTTTTCCGCATTGCCCTATGATGGGAAAGGATAACATAATATACTATTTACAGGAGGTAACACCGGCATGCTACATGCCGGATACAAACTTATGGAACATCTGAAAATCCCTAAAAATTACGCATCTGCGCTCTCCCTTCATGATACGCAGGTTGGCATCAAGACGGTGAAGGATTTCTTTCAGAATCTGCTGGCGGAACGTCTGAATCTGCTGCGTGTGTCCGCTCCGCTTTTTGTGGATCCCGCATCCGGTATGAATGATAACCTCAACGGGGTGGAACGGCCGGTGTCTTTCGGCATTCTGGAACAGAATGAATATACGGCCGAAATCGTACAGTCCCTGGCAAAATGGAAGCGTTATGCGCTGAAAAAGTACGGCTTCTGTACAGGAGAGGGGCTCTATACCGATATGAGTGCCATCCGCCGCGATGAGATCACGGACAACATTCACTCTATCTATGTGGATCAGTGGGATTGGGAAAAAATCATCACGAAGGAAGAACGCACCCTGGAAACGCTGCAGAATACGGTGCGCGCCGTCTACAAAGTTCTGCGCAAGACGGAAAAATATATGGCCATCCGCTATGACTACATAGAGGAAATCCTTCCTCATGATATCTTTTTTGTCACGACCCAGGAACTGGAAAACATGTTTCCGGATTACAGCCCGAAGGAGCGGGAGTACTACATCGCCAAGGCCAAAGGAGCTGTCTGCATCATGCAGATCGGGGATGTTCTGGAATCCGGAGTGCGGCATGATGGGCGTGCGCCGGACTATGATGACTGGTCCCTGAATGCGGATATTGTGGTTTATTATCCCGTTCTGGATATCGCCCTGGAACTTTCTTCCATGGGAATCCGCGTGGACAGGGATGCGCTTCTAAGCCAGCTGGAGAAGGCCGGCTGTATGGAAAGAGCCTCTCTTCCGTTCCAGAAAGCGGTTCTGGAAGAACAGCTTCCCTATACCATCGGCGGCGGAATCGGCCAGTCCCGCATCTGTATGTTCTTTCTCAGGAAGGCGCACATCGGAGAGGTACAGTCCTCTCTCTGGCCTCCCAAGATCGCAGAAGAAGCGGAAAAGCATGGCATTCATCTCTTATAAATCCGTTGTAAGACGCCAAAAAACGAGCTTGGTTCACACCAGGCTCGTTTTTCTTAATATCTAATTCTTTTTTCTTTCCCCATCAGCTTTCCGCAGTCTCCTGATCAAGCTCCGGTTCCCTGATGCGCCCCACGATCACCATCGCCGTTACGAACAGGATGAACGTGAACACAAAGGGAAGCCGCCTGTCCATGCTGGAAAGCCATCCCGTAAAATATCCAAAAGGAGAGGAAAAGGCGATGGTGAAGGCCATGATCAGCGCATTGATCCGCGCCCTTTCATGGGGGTTAATATTCAGCTGAATCAGCGCATCCTTGCGCGGCGCCACAAGCGCACCGCCCACGGCTGTCACAAACACATAGAGCACGACAAAAATCAGATTGCCCGTCGGGGCCAGTATCAGCAGGATGGCGCCCAATGCATACAGCGCCAGGCCGCTCCACATGGGGATCCTGAATTTCACGCTGTCCAGGCGATGCTGGATTACAACCATGAAGAACAGCATGACCGCCGCATTCAGAATCGGAAACAGCGCCAGGTATTTATCGGAAATCCCCAGCCTCTGAGTTACATACAGGCTGAAGAAGTTGGTGCTGACGATATTGGTTATGTACAGAATCACGGAGACAGAGACCGCCTTCATAACCCCCGCGTTCTTCAGCACCTTGGGAATCAGCTGCCGGTATTCCCCCAGCATATGCAGGACGGAGACATTTCTCGTCTCATCCCTGCGGATTTTCCCCTGTCTGGTCTCCTGGCAGAAACGAAAGGTGATCAGCGTCTTCATCACCATTGTAATGGCGAATACCAGATACAGCACCCGAAGAACCGGCACAACGGAAAAAGAATTGATGAACAGCCCTGAAAGGGGGGCGAAGAATATGGCGATCAGCCCTCCGATATTCACCCAGGTATACAGCCCCACCAGATCCTTCGGATCTGCATCCTCGATCAGCAGGCAGTACCACGCGGTCTGATTGATCTGTTCAAAGCTGTTCAGGATGGCCGCTGCCAGAAAGAGCCAGAAATTATTGGATATGGACCATATCAGACAGGCTACCGCCCAGCCGAAGAAATCGCCCATCATGGTGGTAAATTTCCGCCCCAGTTTGTCGGTCAGTATTCCCCCGAAGAAAGAAAAAAACACCTGCACAAACATAGCAATGGACAGAATCAATCCGATCTGGACATCCGTGATCCCCTGCGTATACATATAGAGCGTGGCAAAGGGCGCGATGAGATTATATGGAATCCCCCACAGGGGCTCGATCAGCACCAGTGTTCTCGGATTGCCCTTATTGCGCGCCAGTATCTTAACAAGAGGATGGTTCCTCAGCCTTTTCATTCTGTAATTCGCCTTCATGTCTTTTCCTTACCCTCATTCCAAGTATCATATTTTCCTGCTGCAGCCGCAGGGAAGCGCCTTTTTGTGCCGGTCATTATTCCGCTTCCAGCTCCTTCCCCATGGTCTGCGCCACAATGCTTTCCATCATATCCGCCGTCAATGCGCCTGATACATATCCATAGACATTGCCGTCCGCATCGACCATAAACGTGGTCGGGAAAGAACGGATCCCGTACCAGCCGAACAGTTCTCCCGTCGTATCCATGACCACAGGAAATGTATAGCCTTCATCCTCCAAAAACTGCGTCACTTCCTCCACGGTTCCATCCTGATTGTAAGGATTTTCATCCGTCTTCGGATTCGCCACCCCCAGCACAATCAGGTCGCCTTCATTCTCCCCGTATTTTTCATACAAAGCCTGAATATCCGGCATCTCGCTCTTGCAGGGCGGGCACCAGGTGGCCCAGAAATTCAAAAACACGGTTTTCCCCTTATAATCGGAAAAGGTATGCGTCTGCCCATACTGGTCTGTCAGCGTAAAATCCGGCGCAGGAATGACTTCTCTTTCCGCTTCTTCCTGCGTCTGCGCTTCCTGGCTTGCCGCCTCCTGCTCTCCTGCTTCTCCGCTCTGGCTTACCGTTTCTTCGCTGCCGCTCACGGCTTCTTCTGACGCCGTCTCTTCCTCAAGCGTCTCTTCCGTCTGCGCGGCGCCAGTGCCTCCGAATGAGATTCTGGACAGATAGCTGGTGATGCCGTTCATATAACCGGTGAGCGTCATAATGCCCATCAGGATCAAGAGCACCGCCCCGATCTTCACCGTATAGCGCACCACATTCCGTTTACGCCGGAAGAAATCCAGCACCGTCCCCGTAAACATCCCCACTGCCAGGAAAGGAAGCACAAATCCAAGCGTATACACGCCCACCAGTAAGAATCCCTTCCCCGCCGAATCGGAGGAAGATGCCATCAGAAGCACGCTGGCCAGAGTAGGGCCTACGCAGGGCGTCCATGCAAAACTGAAAGTAAATCCCAGAAGCAATGCCACAAGGGGATTCATGCGAAAGCGATCCAGCCGGAACGGCAGCCTGCGTTCCCGCTCAATCGCGGCCTGCCTTCCCAGCACCCCAAGCTGGTACAGGCCGAACAAAATCATAATGATCCCGCTGATTCGGGCGAACCACACCCGATTGTCCGTAAAGAAGCGGCCAAGCGCCGTGAATCCAAATCCCAGCAGAAAGAACGTAAAGCTGATCCCGATAACAAAAAACAGCGTGTTCACAAACACCTTTTTTCTTGGATAGTGAATCGTCCCATCCTCATCCACCGTCTGCGCCCCGCCTGCCAGATAACTGATGTAAAGCGGCACCAGCGGAAGAACACAGGGCGAGAAAAAGCTCAAAATTCCCTGTATAAATACTGTAATTGCCGGTACCCCGGTCTCCACCGATAAATTCATATCCCTCTCCTTTTACCCATTCTTATTGCCGCTTTCCACAGGCCTTCCTGCAGCATTCTTTTTTCCTTTTCCTTAAAGAAATGCGGCGATATGAGGAAAACTTATCATAGGATAGTGGGTCTGTCAATCCACTTTTTCTCTGTCGGGCACAGATAAAAAATCCAAGCCGTACAGACGGCATTCTGCGGCCCCACATTCCCCAACTGTCCCCTTTCTTTTACTATAAATGTGTATTATATTTCATTCACATGAGGGTGCCGGCAAAGGGCATCCATTGTCAATCAAAAAATAGGGAGGTTTTTGTATGGAAGCAGCAGTCTACGGTTATGTTCGTGTATCTACAAAAGAACAGTGTGAGGATCGGCAGATGTTGGCTCTTCGGGAATTTCCGGTCCCGGAGGCCAATATTTTCATGGATAAGCTCAGCGGAAAAGATTTTAACCGGCCAAAATATACGAAAATGCTGCGCAAAATGCGGCCGGGCGATCTCCTTGTGGTGAAATCCATCGACCGGCTCGGGCGGAATTACGATGAGATTTTGAATCAGTGGAGATATATTACAAAAGAACGTCAGATAAATATTGTGGTTTTGGACATGCCACTTCTGGATACAAGGCAGACCGGAAAGAATCTGACCGGCACCTTTGTGGCTGATTTGGTGCTTCAAATTCTCTCCTATGTGGCGCAGACGGAACGGGAAAATATCCGTCAGCGTCAGCTGGAAGGCATCGCAGCCGCCAAGCTGCGCGGCGTGCGGTTCGGCAGGCCCCGGAAGGCAATCCCTGACGGTTTTGAGCAGTTAAAGGCTTCCTGGATCCGCAATGAAATCACTTCACGGGAAGCCGCCAGAAGCCTCGGCATCGCCCAGGATACATTTCTTCGATGGGCCCACGGGAAATAACGCCGGTCTTCTGAAATACCTACGGCGCTGCCGAAATGTCCCGACAAAACAAAAATGCCGACAAACACAGCGTTCATCAGCATCCTTCCGGCATTCCATATGCAATAAAAAATGGAGACAACAGGACTCGAACCTGCGACCCTTTACACGTCAAGCAAATGCTCTCCCAGCTGAGCTATGTCTCCATGCCAGTATTGTAACCCAGGGAGAATAAAAATTCAAGTATTCCTTTTTGAAATCCATACTCCCGCTCACACCGCCCGGCCCCTCCTTTTCCCCGCCTGCGCGCAAAAGGAGGATGTGTGGGCATGCAGGAGGCCGGACGTTGTGCGGAAGTTATGTTTCCTCGTCCTTTCCAAAATACTTATCCCTCCATTTTCTTCCGATCTGCTGCAGTTTTACGGCGGTTTCTGCCAGTTCATTATACTGTTGTTTTGCCTGTGCGAGCTGCTGCTCATAGCCATCCCGATATTTTGCCAATTTCCCTTCATATTCTTTCCGAAGCCGTTCCACCCTGCCTTCATATTCTTTCCGGCACTGAATCAGGCGTTCTTCCTTCTCCTGCTGGAAGGCTCCGAGCCTTGCAAGGGCCTCTGCCTGGATCTCCTCCCTCTGCGCCAGGAGGGCTTCTTTTTCTTCCTTCCAGGCCGCCTGCAGGCTATTCACCTGGCGCCCGTGTTCCTTTTCTTCCACCAGCCGCCGTTCTTCAAAGCGCAGTTCCCTCTTCCAGTCAAAAATACGCAGCACGCCCGTCCTCTTTTCCGTGCACATGAGGATGGCACCCTGGTCTGTCTCAACACAGTTCAGTTCCCACGGCCCCGTCTGTTCCTCCAGGATCGTTTCCCAGCGATTCTCCTGATACGGCATGCATATGTAGAGGCTATCCCCGCCCTTTTCCCTCCTTCTCACCTGGTAGAACAGGTACAGTTCCCCATCCCTGACAAACAGCCGCAGGCCATAGAATCCATAGCCCGGCGCTCCGTCCGTCAGCAGAATTCTCGCAGGCCCGGCTCCCAGCGTATCCAGCACCACCTTATGTTCCAGATTTTCATAGACGAAGCAGACCGTATCCCGGAATACCGCCGCATCCAGCCATGCCAGATAATCCGTTCTCACCTCTCCCGGAATCATGCCTCTTGCAAACGGCAGAATACAGGATAATATAGAATTTCCCTGCGCATACAGCGCAACCCTCTGTCCATCTGCCATTTCAAAGATCTGATACCCCATCGCTCTTCCTCCTTTTCCTCCTCCATGCCGGCCTGTCTTTCCGCAAGGACGCTCCTACACCGTAAATATATGAAGACAGCCGAACAAAAAGAAGCCGAATGCATAAGATATATTAAGAAAATTTAAAGGAACGTTCCATATGTCAGTTAGCAAATCATCAAAAAGCAAATGCTGTGCCAAAAGATATGTGAGCTGCGGAATCGACCAGAAAGGGAAATGTCTGGACGTCTGCACCGAACCGATCTGCGGCGACCCTGATTGCCTCACTGTTCTCACCCCTGTGGTTTATGATGAACTCGGCATCAACCTTTGTCGGAATGTCCCCCTGAAGACCAATCTTTGTAATATAGATTGTATTTCCGTACAGGTAATGGATATCGAACTCGGTTCCGACGCCTGTTCCTGTGTATCAAGCGCGGTTCCCATCGCCGGAAGGCCGAATTGTTATCTGGTCACCCTCACCAATCTGACAGTTAATTTCTATGTCACTTTCTATGACTGCAGCAAAAAAGTGCTGGGAACCCAGATTGTCACCGCCGTCTATCTGCCCGGTGAGCCTGGCAGCCCGGACTGCGAATACATGGATGAAGACACCAATCCTCCTTGCATAGAACTTGAGATCTACGCCCCGTACGGCATAGCCCATGAGACCTGCGGGGATCACGACGCAATTATCCATGTGGTCGGCTTTGGCACGGACAATACTTCCCTTAACCAGGGGTTAAATTTGATCACCATTCCCAAAGTGCTCTGCTACTGTCCGGAGGATATGACCGCCACAATCGGGCTCAGCCTGCTGCTGAAGTCGGTTTATTTCTCCCAGTATCGGATTCCTCACAATGGAAAGGCCATTGTCCCAAAAGCCTGCACCCGGCCAACGGATGACACCATCTGCCTGGATTTTGTCTGCGGCGACCTGCTGGATCTGTCCATCAAGCCGTTGGAACTTGGCCCTCCCAAATACGAGGAAATGCTGAAAAATGACTGCGACGTCCCCTGTGCACCTTGCTGCCCTTCCGACGGTAAGCCGCCGAAGGATAAGGATTCGTCCGACAAATAAGCGCACCTCTTTTCCCGTTTCTGCCGCACGTCCCTGTGCGGCAGAGCAGGGAGATCTGTGGGGAACAGCCGCCCTACGCAAAAACGCGGTTGCTCCCCTTTCATGCGATATGATATAATGTCGCCAGACATTATATCGGCCCGCAGCGCAGTGGCCATCTCCCGCGCAAGCCAATTCATTTCTTTGCGCGGCCCTGTTCAAGAAAGGACAAGCCATGAATGATAAAATCCCTTTTCTGTCCACTCCTTTACCGGAGGACATCGAACGTTATATTCACGCAGGTTTCCTGCGCCAGGCATCCGCTCTCATTGACCGCAGGCTGGAAACCCTCTCTTCTGCAGCGGATCTGCCTTTGAAGAACCGGCTGGAATTGGAGAAATTCCGTCTGCGTCAGCTTCCGGATGAATTTCCTTACTCTTATTCTGAAGCCCTCTCCCTCGTCCGCCGTTCTATTCCCGACTTCACGGAGGATGCATTTCAGGCGCTTGAAGAGGACGGAAGGATTGATTTTCTCTTTATAGAAGGAGAAAAACGGTATTTTCACCGCTTTTTCGAGACTCTGATTGCCACCTGCCCTGATATCGCCCGGCGCGGCGATCCGGATGCGCTCAAACAGTCAGAGGAACGCAGCGCTTACCGCAGCCGCACCATACAGCTCATGGAAGAACAGGGTTTTCTGAAATACAGGATACATCTGAAGGCCGGACTGCGGGTAAAAGATGAATATTTCGTTCCAGGCGGGGAAATGCTCGTGCATCTTCCCATTCCCAAGGAAAGCAGCCCCACCTGTTCTGTCCGCATTCTCAACACCGGACATCGTCCTTTCGCCACCAGCCCTGCGGATGCTCCTGCCAGAACGATCTCCTTCCTGGAACGGCTGGACAAAAATGATACATTCTGGGTGGAATATGAATATATCAGCCATATCATCTATCAGAAACCGGATCCGGATCGGGTTTCCGACAGCCTGCCCAGTTTTGATACACAGCCGCAGCCGCCCCACATCCGCTTTACGCCCTATCTGCGGGCCTTGGCGGAACGCATCGTAGGCACTGAGGCCAATCCGTTGAAGAAAGCGGAAAAAATCTACGATTACATCACCTCACAGGTCAAATATTCCTACATGCGGGAATATTTTCTCCTGGATGATATCGCTGAATACTGCGCGGTCAATCAAAAAGGGGACTGCGGCGTACAGGCCCTTCTCTTCATCACGCTCTGCCGCATTGTGGGTATTCCGGCCCGCTGGCAGTCCGGCCTGTCCGTCACCCACACCTCTGTGGGGCCGCATGACTGGGCGCAGTTTTTCATCCCTCCCTATGGCTGGCTGCACGCGGATCTGTCTTTTGGAGGCAGCGCTTACCGCGCGGGGGATAAGAAGCGGCAGGCTTTCTATTTCTGCAATCTGGATCCGTTCCGGATGGTGGCCAATACCGCCTTCCAGGCGCCCCTTTTCCCTGAGAAAAAAGGGCTCCGCGCGGATCCTTATGACAATCAGGTGGGCGAATGTGAAATCGATGGGAAAGGCCTCATGACCGGCCAGTTTGAATATTTCCACGACATTATGGACGTGCACTCCATCTGATCGCGGATGTCGAAATCCTCAGATGCCTTTCCTGTACCGAGTGCCGATATCCGGCCTTTCACTCTGCATGCCGATATCCAGCCGGCACGCAAAGTGAAAGGCCGGATGGAAATGATAAAGGGCAGGGGCATCCTTTTCGGGATGACGCCTGCCCTCTTATTGTATGCTTTTATGAAACGCGTTCAGACGCCTTTTCATGCAGCGTCCTGCTTTCATTTCTTTCTTTTCTGCAGACCGATCTGCTGCCTGTTCAATCCAGATGGAATACGGGAACCAGGTCAATGCTCACCGGGCTGTTATCCGGATTGGTCTCCATGATATCCGCCATGTAATCCCACCATTTCCGGTTGATCGCGGTATCCGCGCTCTTGGCCCAAAGTTCTTCATCCTCGATCTCTATGTAGCCGAACAGGGTCAGCGTCTCTTTATCCAGAAAGATCGAATAATTCTTCCCGCCGTGCTCATGAATCATCTCCTTCATCTCAGGCCACAGCAGATTATGCCTTCTTTCATACTCGGCCTCCTGCCCCTCATACAGCTTCATCTTGAATCCTTTTATCATCCTGCTTTCTCCTTTCCCCGCGCCTGCATCAACCTGCAGTCACACTCTGTATCTTCTCTTTATCTTTTCTGTCCCTTCCCTGCCCCGTCCTTCCTGCCGCTGTTTGGCCGCTACAGGTTCCTCACTGGGGCTGTTTTCCAATATAGGCCAGAATTCCTCCGTCCACATAGAGCACATGCCCATTCACAAAATTGGATGCATCGGACGCCAGGAACACAGCAGGTCCCTGCAGATCCTCCGTATTGCCCCATCTCGCCGCCGGCGTTTTGGCTATGATGAACTGATCGAATGGATGCCTGCTTCCGTCCGGCTGGATCTCGCGCAGAGGTGCGGTCTGCGGTGTGGCGATATATCCGGGACCGATACCGTTGCACTGGATGTTGTATTCCCCGTATTCAGCTGCGATATTTCTGGTGAGCATCTTCAGTCCGCCCTTGGCTGCAGCATATGCGGATACAGTCTCCCTTCCCAGTTCGCTCATCATCGAACAGATGTTGATGATCTTCCCATGTCCCTTTTGAATCATGCCCGGGATCACCGCCTTGGATACGATGAAAGGAGCGTTCAGATCCACATCGACCACCTGACGGAAGGCCGCCGCGCTCATCTCAAGCATCGGAATCCGGCGTATGATGCCCGCGTTGTTCACCAGGATATCCACCACGCCCACTTCTTCTTCGATCCGGCGAACCAGCGCATTCACAGCGTCCTCATCCGTCACATCGCAGACGTATCCTTTCGCTTCAATTCCCTTTTCCTGATAGGAAGCCAGTCCTTTATCCACCAGCTCCTGATTGATATCATTAAAGACGATGGTCGCCCCTGCCTCTGCATAAGCCGTGGCGATCGCAAAACCGATTCCATAAGAAGCGCCCGTGATCCAGGCCACTTTTCCTTCCAATGAAAAACTGTTCAAAATTCCCATCCGCTTTTCCTCCTTTCGCTGATATTCCTATCATATCATTCTTTATATTCCATATCTTGTGATATTTTAGCATAAATCTTGCTTATTCTGAACTGATGACTTATACTGAAAATCGAATGCTAAAAACAAGCTTTGCCTCGCTGCGATGAAGGGAGATTGGTATGATAGAATTTGGTTCCTGCAAACTGGCATTTCAGTCCTGTATAGAAAACAAGCGTTTCGCGGTGGCCCATCTCTATAATGATGAGATGCCCATGGACATGCATATCCACGACTGCTATGAGATCTATTTTTCCATATCGGGCGGGAAACAGTTTCTCATTGACAACCGGTTCTATGACATCCATCCGGGAGATATCTTTTTCATCAATCAATATGAAAGCCACTATCTTTCCCAGCTGGATCAGGCCGTCCATGAACGGATCATCCTGGCCATCTATCCTGACTTTCTCAAAAGTCTGGGATCCGAAGCTACGGATCTGAATCACTGCTTTGCCCATCGCGGCACGGAAGTCTCCCATAGGCTGCACCTGTCCACAGAGGAACAGAATAAGTTCAGGTACTTCTCTCACAAACTCGTCCATACCTCCGGCTTTGGAGCCGATCTGGAAGAAACGGCGCTTTTCATGCAGCTTATGGTCTTTCTGAACCGGATATTTGGCAGCAAATGCGAGTCCCTGCCGGAGGAACGCGCCGCTTCTGCCTACCACGGCCAGGTGGATGAAATTCTGACCTACATCAACCAGAACATCCGCTCCCAGCTGAGCATCGATGAATTGTCCAGCCACTTTTTCTTAAGCAGCTCTTATCTGTGCCGGATCTTCAAAGCTGCCACCGGCACGACCATCAACAAATATATCACGGCCAAGCGCATCACGGTGGCCAAATCCCTGCTCGGTTCCGGCCATTCAGTAACGGAAACCTGCGAACTGTGCGGCTTCAACGACTACAGCAATTTCCTCAAGGCTTTCACCAAGGCCGTCGGCCTTTCTCCAAAGAAATACGCCAGATGCGCGTCCGGCTGATACCCCAGAGGCAGCATTTCTACTGTGCAGCTGCTCTGACCGTATCCAGACACGATGCTTTGGCCGCAGAGGTGCCGGAAAGCTCCGGACGCTTCGGCTGCGGCAGCCCGGAAGGCCTTGTGCACGCGTTCATCCCTGCCCATCTTCCTGCGCCAGCTGCATCCTGTAATAGATCCCTTTTTTCTCCATGAGCGATTCATGATTGCCCCGCTCCGCGATTCTTCCATCCTCAAGAACCAGGATCAGATCCGCATGCCGAATCGTGGACAGGCGGTGCGCGATGGCCACAATCGTCCGGCTTCCCGCAAGGCGGCCGATCGCCTTCTGGATCTGTTTCTCCGTCTCCACATCCACGGAGGCTGTAGCCTCGTCCAGGATGATGATCGGGGAATTTCTCAGGATCGCCCTTGCGATCGCCACCCTCTGCTTCTGCCCTCCGGACAGGCGCAGCCCCCGTTCGCCCACCTTGGTATCATATCCGTCCGGCATGGCCATAATGTCCTCATGGATATTGGCCGCCTTTGCAGCTTCTTCAATCTGTTCCCGGGTGGCTGACGGCATGGCATAGCCGATATTTTCCGCAACCGTTCCGCAGAACAGGAACGTGTCCTGCAGCACAGGAGAAATATGTTTCCGCAGGCTTTCCAGCGTCACCTTACTGATATCCTGTCCGTCGATCAGAATCCTTCCTTCTCTTGGATCATAGAACCGGGAAATCAGCTGGGTCATCGTCGTCTTTCCCACGCCCGTGGGCCCGACCAGAGCCACCATCCAGCCCGGCTGACAGGAGAAAGACACATCCTTCAGCACCTCTTCCTGTGTGCCATATCCAAAGCTCACATGCTCGAACGTGATGCCTCCCTTTACATCCGCAAGTTCCTTTGCATCCTCCGCCTCCTTCAGGGCGGACGGCGTATCCAGGATCAGCGCAACGCGTTCCGCTCCCGCCAGCGACTGCTGCAGATTTTCAAGCAGGGTCGCCAGGCCGGATACCGGCGCGTAGAATAAGGATAGATACAGTACGAATGACACGATGTCCTCCACGCTGAGCCCTCCTTTAAGCGCCAGCAGGCCGCCGAAGAACACCACCAGCACCGTCCCCACGGATGAGAGGAATTCCACGCTCGGATGAAAGATCGCGCTCGCGCGCAACGCCCGAAGCATGGCGCGCACCTGGTCAAAATTCTTTTCCCCCACCTTTTCGCTCTCATAGGACTCCTGGCCAAAGGACTGGATCTCATGGATTCCGGACAGATTATCCTGAAGCTTCGCGTTCAGTTCTCCCATGCATTTCTGAGAGACCCGGAAATAGGGCCTCACCTTCTTGGCAAAGATCACGCCGGAAAACAGGATCAGCGGAATCGGACAGCAGGTGATCAGCGCCAGCTTCCAGTTAATCAAAAGCAGAATGACCAGCACGCCCACAAAGGTCGCCACATTGGTAATCAGTTCCGGAATGATGTGCGCATACAACAGTTCAAAATCCCTGGTATCATTCACCACCCGGCTCATCAGATCGCCCGTCTGCTTGTCATGGAAAAATCCCAGATCCAGGCTCTGCAGCTTATCATACATTCTGCTGCGCAGATCCCCCACCAGATACCAGGCTGCCTTATGCGCCAGATAGTTGCTCATAAACCGGAAAACAATGCGTACCAGATACAGCACAAGCAGCAGGAGCGCGAGCCGCTCAATCAGAACAAAAGCGGTTCCGTCAAGCCCCCGCTCCACCGCTCCCGTCATCGCCGACAGCACCCGCGGCGCAGCCAGATTCACGGCTGTAAGCCCCAGCGTGGCCAGAATCGCCGCCACATACAGCCCCTTATACCTGGCAGCTTTGCGGCTTAGTGTCCATAACATTTTCATTGCAGCTTAAAAACCCCCCGCCTTCTCTCACTTCATCCACTTATCACACAGCGTCTGAAATTCTTCTCCGCTCAGGCTCAGGATGCCCCCATGGCGCTTCTTCGTCCTGCCCAGATCGAAGTCACCATCCGGTACGATCTCAAACTGTCCGCTTCCGAAATCCTTAGACAAAAGCGGCAGATATCCCTTATCCTCCGCAAAGCGATCCACGATCAGGCACCACTTGCCAAGCCCGTTCAGATAAAACGCCTCCGGTCCTTCCACACCGTACATGCTCTCCAGAACAGGGGCCTCCACCGGCTCAAATCCATCCTTATCCAGCGTCCTGCTCTTCTCCAGGCGGATGTTCTTCACCGTTTCATCCTTGGAAAAGCGGTAATACCAGCCGTCCGCCTTCACGATCGTGGTATCGATGATGTGATTCGGTCCCTCCTGATATTTCTGGGCGGGCGTAAAGCTGTGAAAATCCTTCGTGTAGGAAGCATAGATCCGCTGCTTCGCCTCCGTTTCACCCTCTTCCTTTACCTTAGAAGCCCAGAATACCAGAAAGGCTTCCTTTTCCTCATCATAGATGGCTTCCGGCGCCCATACACAGCCCGCCTGCGGGATTCCGACCTCATAGCTGTAAGGCCCGTCCCAATCCGTCAGGTTATCAGACTCCCAGACGATCAGATTTCTGCTTCCCGCCTCCTCTGCCACTTTCCATCCCTTTCCGGCTTCAATCCGCAGATCCGTGGCGATAATCACATATTTCCCATTCAGCGGGTTGCGAAGGATGAACGGGTCCCGCATACCGCGCTCGCCGATATCGGAAATCAGCACCGGTTCCCCTCCGTTCAGATCCTTCCAATGCAGTCCATCCTCGCTCACCGCAAAATAGATCTGCTCACCGCCAGGCTGTTCCCCGGTGAAATGCACGAACAAATATCCCGTATTCATATAGCGATATCCTCCTTTTTCTTCTGTTTATAATCCTCCGCATATGGCCCCTCCGGGGGAGATGGCCACTCCGCTTCGCTCCGAAGCGATATATTGTCTGACGATATTATATCAAGACCAAGCCTCAGAATCCAGAGTAAATCTTGTTGCGATTCGCTCCTGCCCTGTTCGTTACTTTTCACGGGGGAGGAAGACACCGGATGCATACGCTCTTTGGGCACCTTGGCGCGCTATATGTTCTTTTCCGGGGCACGCTCTCGCTCGGCTTCAAACGTAGCGGCACATAACGGGCCAAAAGACGGCCCGTAAGTGCCGACGTTTTCAGACGGCCCCGGA
>ERZ826396.1691-NODE-1691-length-22368-cov-4.050822_pt1 | contig 22368 bp, 17 predicted proteins | sample MGYA00519926_ERZ826396 | MGnify/ENA primary metagenome ERZ826396 (study PRJEB31778, sample SAMEA3449230) | human gut metagenome | biome: human gut; feature: human-associated habitat; material: faeces | place: United Kingdom | collected 2010/2012 ... | reverse complement strand
CCAATTTTCATAAATATATTCTTTTAGATATTCTATTTTGTTTCTAAAAACAGCAACTTGTCTATAATCTAACTCTTTATAAAACATTTCTAATCCAACAGCTGAAAATGCACTTTCTAGCCAATTAGGCGATTCATTTTTGGCCAATTCAAAGTAATGTATAAAGTTTTCTTTATCAAACAAAGCAGAAATTTTTACAGTAACAACTCGTGACCAATAAACATATTCATTTTCTATATCTCTAAATAACAAATTGAAAATTCGAGAATAAATCATACCATCTCTGGAAAGAAATAATATTTTATCAATCTTTTTATCTTTTGCGAATTCGTGAACCCAATTCATATAGCCTAATATATAAATTCCACCATATAAAAATCCAAACTCATACTCTTTTGAAAATTTATTATATCCATTTAAGAGATATGCATTAACCAATCCGCTATAAGCAGACCCTATTAATCCACACATCGCCCGTGTACATATCCTATATTTATTACCAGAAAGATTTACATTTGGGTAATATAGTACACTCATACCACATTTCTTAGCGGAATCGATATCCGATTTAATATTGTCCCCAACATGACATATCTTTTTCCCTGGATATTTCTCTAAAACATATTCATATAGTTCTCCTGATGTTATATTTGATTTATAGTCACAAGAAACAAACATCTCTGAATAATATGAAATTCCTTTACTCTTCAAAAGCTCTGATAACATTGCTTTTGGATAATACATATCAGAAACTAAAATAACTTGTTTATTACATAATTTCAGTATATGCATAACTTGTTTCATGAATGGATTAAAATAGCAAAACTCTTTTTCAATATCTAGTTCATTACGAATGGCCTCATCCATATCAAGACCAGTTTGCTCAGATACAATTTCATATATATCGTATATAGTTACTTCTCTTGTTCCCTTGAGTATTTCCATTCTGCGTCGTGCTTCTAATTCACTCCGAATACGAATGTCATGAAATTTATTTATTCCGTTTTTGCTTTGTAATAACAAAAATAAATCTTTTGGTGAAGAAAAAGGTCTAAATAGTAACGTATCAAAAATATCAAAAGAAATCACATCATATTGTAGTAATTTTCTAGCAAAATGATATGGTGATGGCAGATCCACATTTAATGATTCTGAACCACAATATACGTTTCCTATATGAATGTGAGTTAAGTTTAATTCATTTAGAGGCACTGATTTTACTTTAGCTATTTGAGTATGTTTTCCCCCTTGATTGACTGAATGAAGTTCTACACTATTTTCAAGCTTTCCATCGTCTTTTGCAGTATTTATTTTTTGATTAGTTTGGTATATCTCATTTTTTTTCTCATTCCTATTTGCATATTCTTGATTTTGTCCACCTATAGTTAAACTCGCCTCTTTATCTACTTTGTCAAAAAAAATCAAAGGGACTTTGTTCTTTTTTACACAATAATGCCAATTAAGTTTGACTAGAACTTTTAAATGTCTATAGTGGTGTTCATAATGCTCTGTCAAATTTTCCATAACAAACCGTTCATATTCATATCGCACATTCTCATTTCTTCTCACCAAAATATCATAAAGTCTATCTTTGATTCTTTTCATATTTCTCTCCGCATAATTTTATATATTATACAAGCATTCTTCGTATTAAGATGTCTCATTCCTGATCTATCAGAAATGAGGCATCTTAAAAATTGAAACCACACCATCTTAGTTATATAACTGATATCGTGTATTTCTTCTAATATCAAGTTTCTGCCGCATCAGTTATCCTGACACGGATTTCAATCGCCCAGGATTGATCAGGTTCTGGGAGAAGTAGCCGCCGTAGCGGAAACAGTCGTAGAAGGAGTTCCCGTTGCAACAACAAAGGTCACGTTCACAGCCCCACCGAAAGCAGGGAGCGCGATCGCGATTGTTCCATTAATAATAACTACGGGTACCGCAACCCAAGTCCCGTCCGCTCTCTGATACAGCGCCTGAACGGTCTCTCCAGCATTCAGAGTACCGCCTCCAAGGATATCGCTCAGCGTGAAAGCCGCGGAAATGGAACCGTTCTGGGATACTGCTTCACCGGAAGCAGTCGCAAGACCGATGGTCATATTGTTTACAATGTTCAGATTACCATTTGCGTCCGTCAGAGACAGAGCGTTCCGCCCGGTAAAGTTTACGATCTGCACATCGCTGGAAGCAATGGCGGATACCAGAGATGCTGCCGCCGCCTGAGCCTGCTCAACTGTGGAGGGCGCAGTTACCACCGCTACCGCAGCAGCGTCAACGGTCTGGCCGCTTGCAGTCACAAAAGTGGTTCCGGGCAGAGTCGCAGTCTGCTGGCCGGAAAGGCTTGCAGGAGTCTGGCTTGCGTTTGAGCCGATGGATGAACTTACTACCACCTGCTGAACGGTTTCAGTCGTAATAGACGGGCTGGGAGCCGCCATTGCAGTCATGCCCATGGAAAGGGCCATCACTGCAGAAAGTACGATTGCCATTTTCTTTTTCATGTCAATCTTCCCCTTTCTAAAAAAATTTGATAGGTATGTGTGTGGCTTCTTTATATCAACAGACGGTCTCCCGTACTGTTAATATCGTTATAATATTTTCAGTATCTGAGCGAAAGCTCAGTTCCCGTTTTCCGGAACCTTTTCATAAAACACCTGCAGAATCAGTTCATAAAGTGCTGTCTCGTCCGGATAAAATTCTTCAAAGGTTTCTCCCATGCGGACTTCTCCCTGCAGCGTATGCAGGTCTTCACCGCTGAAACTGTAGGAGACTGCCTCTCCCACGATATGCACCGCTTCCTGTGCCGTAATGTCGGTCACCATATAAGGGGTAACAGCCTGATAGAGAGTGATGGGCAGAGTAATATCCTGTCCGATCGCGCTCACTGCCTGTTGTATGAAGGCCTGTAGATATGTTTTCTGCCTTTCCAATCTGGCCTCCGCGCTTTGTGGCTCTTGCGTATCTCTGTATCGTATAAAGGTATAGGCATCATTTCCCATAAGATGAACCTGCTGCCCAGTCTTCCATTCGGTTTTGTAGCGTTCGCCGTCAATCTCCATATCCGCTCCTGCGGCGGATTCAGGAATCACCACATCCACACCGCCCACAGCATCGTTCAAAAGTGTTACCACTTCCATATTCAGAGCGCAGTAGCCGTGGATCGGAAGGCCATAGAAAAGCTGACTAACCGCATTAACGGTATTTTCACAACTTTCCTCCATCCCATCGCCATAGGCATGGGCCAACGCGATCTGAGCGGTCTGAGTTCCAGCATAGAGGCCATTTCTATCATAGACAGAGATTTCTGTCATAGTGTCACGATTAATACCGATGATGCTGATCTTTTCTTCTCCCGGATCCAGAACTGCCAGGAACAAAGCATCGGCCTGACCGCCCTCATACAGATCCTCTGAAGCTTCCACCTCACCTGTTTTATCAATTCCCATAAAGAGAAATGTCATGATGTCGCTTTTATAGGCGTAGGTTTTTCCCTGATATCTGAGTTCTCCAGTCCGAAGGGTTTCTTCTCCTTCTGTATCCGCAGTAAACGCCTGTCCCATGTCCTCCGGTACCATATTCTGTTTTGCTGCGATCTGCACTCTTCCCAAGTAGCCAAGGAGCAGCCAGGCTGCAATAAGGGATATTCCTGATACGAACAGCACTCCGATCAGAATACAGAGACCGGTTAAAACCCCTCTGCGTATTTTATTTTTCTTTCGTTTCCGTCTTTTTGTTTCCATTCTGTTCTCTTTTATATATTCAATCAGAAACCTGAACGGCCTGGACCAGATATCTTCTGTCATCCTGTCCGGTTACTCCTGTGGACAGGGTGATGATCTTATCGTCTGCAGTCACTTCAATGGAGTCGTCTATATAGGCGTCCATAGCCCTTTGGGAGAATATCGTTTCCAGATAGGAGGCATAAATATCCTTATCCCAGAAATCATAAATTTTAATCAAATGTCTGTCGTCATAGTTATAGGCCGCAAAAATTGTATATTGCAGGATCCGATCTTCCAAATAGATATTGACGGTACGATAGGTATCAAAATAATCTCTGTCCTGATAGTCATGAAGCTGTGCAAATCTTCCGTCCACATTTCTACCGTAAATCACCGTATTGGGATCAGAAAAATCCTTCCGGTTGAAATACTCAGTATAAATACAGCCTCCGTCGTCCGCCTCTTTTGCTTCATTATGGCTCAGATAAAAATATTCGTCTTCAGCGGACTGCAGGAGAGGAAAGCTGATTCCTGTTCCCGGAATATCGAGCCAGGCATAAATATCCTCGTTGATTTCCTGAAGCTTCCCAAGATCCAGATATCCGTCCTCCGTCAGCCAGTCTTCAAGGATATTGTCTGAAGAGACAGTACCTTCCCTGGTTTGAGTTTCCTCCGATCCAGTTTCTGTTTCTTCCGCTGTTTCCTTATCTTCGGCAATTCCCTGCAAGGAATTTCCTTCTCCGTAGCTATTTTCTCCCTTTGAAATGGCTGCTGTGTTTTGGTCTGATGGCTCCGCGCTCTCGGTTCCAAACATGGAAATCTCTCCCGTCACGCCGGCCTCTGTCTGCGCTCCGCCGCAGGATGTAAGAAGCAACGTATAAAATAATGTTGCAAAAATCAAAGTGCTTCTTCGTTTCATGTTCATTTCGTACCTCTTTCGTCATTTTCTGCTATGCCATCTGTCAGGCCAGCACACACTGAATATCTGTTTTTGCTGTCTCCTTACGGTTCGCCATCATCCAAAGATATGCAGGAGCCGCTGCGTCCCTGCCGCTGATGGAGTTAATGCAGAGCTCCGCTCCGCTTTCTTTGTAAAGCCAGCAGAAGTCTAATATCCCCTTCTGAATCCGTCGTGCCTGCGCAGACTCTTCTCCTGTCCCGGGGCAAAAGGCCTTTTCCTCCCAATCTAATCCTATAAATCCTCGAAAGCCGGGAAAAGGAGAGGCAAGCAGACGTTCCAGCGCCACGTTGTCTCCTTTGGCAGCGTCATGGATATTCCAGAGATCCCGGTTATGCGCCTGTGAAAAAAGGTAGCTTACCAGCTTTCCGGAGGAAAGCTGAGCTTCACTCATGTCTGGTTCAGCGTTATGGCAGGTATTGGTTCCCGCCAGGATTCCCGTAATCTCACAATCCATCTTCCAGACCCGACTGACCAGAACATCCAGGGCCATTGCGCCGCTTCCGGCCCAGCCGATATCCACTGCCGCCGCTTTCTGGCATCCAGCAAGGATTTTTTTATAATAGCGGCCACCCTCTTCTATCTGCATTTCATAATGGGAAAGCACAATTTCCCAGTTCTCATTCAGGTATTCTCTTACAGACTGCACATTTTTGTCTGTCAGAGGTTCCCTTCTGTCCAACTTTCGTCCTTCTTCGGTCAGACCGTCAAGGAGGTCGGTAAGCTCCATGGTTTCCAGAATCTGTTCCAGTGTGAAACCCTGATTTACTTTATGAAACAGAAATCTTCGGAAATAGTCGTATTTATAATATCGGGCCGTCATCTTCACCGCCGCAAGTCTGGACCAGAGCACATACTGGATTTTTCCCTCAGCTTCTTCATGAGGATAAAGTTGCCGGTAGACTTGGCTGAGAATATCTCCGTCTCTGGCAAGAAAAAGAATTTTTTCAATTCCGTTTGCCTTTGCATAGGAATGAATGAACTGGCAGTAGCCCAGCACAAAGATACCGCCGCAGATGAAGCCATATTCATAATCTCGATCCCATGCCTGCAGGCCATTATGCAGGTGGGCGTTCACCAGCCCCCGGTAAACGCTTCCGGTGACAGCGGACATCTCCGTACACCTGAAAGGGCTTCCCACAATATTGACATTAACGCAGGGAACGGTGTCCCATCCGGCTTTCTTTGCGTTTTCTCCGTCAGATACCGGATTGTCCCCGATATGGACATATTTCAGTTGCCCAAAGTTTTTCTTCACTTTGCGGTACAGGCCGCCGTCGCTTTTAGAAACGCCATGTTCGCAGGAAACCAGACAGGTTTCTGGCTCCGGAAAACCGCATTTTTTCAGCATATGGCAGATAACAGCGGCAGGAAGGTACATGTCTGAAAGGATGATAATCCGTTTCCCTCTATTATGCAGGAACCGAAACACTTCCCTCATATATGGATTGGCAAAGCAAAGAGTCTCCTCCATCTCCAGTTCAGCACGCATGCCCTCCTCTTTTGGAACTCCTGCATCTTTCTCCAGTCTGTCATAGATGTCCGAAAGAGTTACTTCACAGTGTTTGCCTCTTTTCAGGCAGTCCTGTCTGGCCTTCTCTTCTGCCTCCATCCGAAGCCTCTTAAAGTCCAGATAATCAAGCCGTCTACCAACCATGTAAAACAGATCTTCCGGGCGGGAAAAAGGACGGAAAAGCAGGGTGTCGAAAACATCGAAAGAAATCACATCGTAGTCCAAAAGTCTTCCAGCCAATTCTTCCGGCGCTTCCCTCAGAGAAATGAGGGATTCACTATCCGTCCGCGCAATGAGCTTTTCAGCCTGAGCATCAGCACGCACTGCCTGTTCTTTCAAAGTCTTGCCGCGCCATCCGAAGATCCATAGGAGGTTCAAACCGGCAAGATAGAGCCAGGCGATGGGACGCTGCCAGGAAGCTGTCTGTATATCGCGCACATTATGATATTTTTCTCGAATTTCCGGCACGCGGTTAACTAGTATGCCGTAAATATTCATCCTGAGTGCCATCTTTACTCTTCCTATATATCCGTTTTTAGTTGTATCTGCCCTATCTGCTATCCTACCGGATCGCTTATCCCGCCATCTTCCGATACGCTTCGCAGACCTTTTCCGGTTCGCCGATCTCTCGCAGCACACCCTTTTCAATCCATACGGCTTTCGTACAGTTCTTTATGATAGTATCTGTGGAATGGGACACAATAAGTACAGTGGAACCGCTGTGAATCATTTCCTTAATCCGTTTCTCGCTCTTTTGCCGGAAGAACATGTCTCCTACGCTGAGCACCTCGTCAAGAATAAGGATCTCGGCGGTTTCCCCTACGGTAGCAATGGCAAAACCGAGGCGTGAGGTCATTCCCGAGGAAAAATTTTTGATCTTTTCATCCATAAATCCTTCCAGTTCTGCAAATTCAACAATTTTATCAAAATTTTCGTCGATATATTCCCTGCTGTAGCCGATAATCGCACCGTTCAGATAAACATTTTCCCGTGCTGTCAGTTCCGAATCAAAACCGGTTCCTAGGGTGAGGAGTTGAACCTTTTTCCTATCTACCTCAATCTTTCCTTCAGACGGCTTCAGGACACCTGCAATCAGTTTCAGAAGGGTGCTTTTTCCGGAGCCGTTTGTTCCGATAATCCCGACAACCTCACCCTTTCCGATCTCAAAAGAAATATGCTGAAGCGCTTCCAACTCATGATAACGATTCTGCCTCTTCACAGTAGCGAGCAGGTACTCCTTCAGACTTCCCGCATTAACCTCGCTGATCCGGAAACGCATACTTACATTCTCTATACGGATGACCGGAGTCGTTACACCTTCGGTTGTCTTCATAGATATCGGTTTCGTTTCCGCCGACTTTTTGGATTCCGGCTTCGGCTTTGCGGTTTCCGGTTGCTGGATAACCCTGATTTTTTCTGACTCAACCGTTTTCCCGCAATTCTCCATTCCGCCCATCTCCTCTTCGGCCTCTTCCACTTCCTCCAGCCAACGCAGCCATCTTTCATCCTCGGTCAGATCGATCCACTCTTCGTCGTCTTCGTCAAAATATTCCTCTTCCCTTCTTTTTCTTTTCCATAGGGAAAAAACAAGCCCTCCTGTAGCAGCCACTAGCGTCAGACCGCCTATCAGGATCAGATATTGGATGGTGGGAATCCAGGCACCTTCTGCTTCTGTTCCCCCGGTTCGAGACTGCCCTATTTCATCTAATTTCCCTTCAGTGTGTGTTTCCCGCTCCGGCGCCTGCCCTTCTGGATTGTTTACAGTACCGGAAAAAGCTGGAACCGCTTCCTGCTCTTCTTCCTCCGTTTCCCAAAGGAGGGCAGAAGCAGTTTCCGTTTCCTCCATTATTTCCGAATGCGGTTCGGCTTCCGGTCTTGTAACATGGAGAAAATACTGTACTGTCTCCGCCGTGCTGCTCACTGTTATCGTGATTACGTTTTCTCCAACGTCAAGGGCCGTTCCGGAAATATCAACGGACGCTCTTTCGTCCTGCGCCGCGGCTTCAAGCCGAAGCTCCTCCGTATCCGCCGGAACCTCCAGTTCATACTCATAGACGCCGGGCTCTAGTTCAAAGGAAGGAACCTCCTCTATCGAAAGTCCCGAAAGGCTGCAGTCCACCGAAGGCTGTACTCTGACAGCCGCGCTACCCAGAGCCGTAAGCACCGCTTCTTTAGGTACTGCAGCGTCCCCCTGGACCTCCTGCGCATCCATGCCAGCTCCCATTTCACCTTCGCCTGCTGTTTCAGTGGAAGATACCGTGATCACGGAAGCCTCCGTTACGCTGATAGAGCCGTCGCCCTCTGACAGAGCACGGAAAGTGAGCATATACCGCTGTTCCCCTCCCGAACCGTTTCCTGCAAACTGAAGTGTCCCGTTTCCGCCCACATCCGCTCCGCCCAGATATTCCATTCTCGCCGGGTCATATTGAATCGTTACGGTATATATAAAATCCGGCGCATCACACTGGATATACAGGCCGATATTAAATTCTTCATTTTCTATTGGGGTATATTCGGAGGAACCATATGTCACAGAGGCATTTTCCGCGTAGGCAGGAAAGTCTGCCGCAAGCCAAACAATCAGCATGAAACAAAGCCCAACCAAAAACTTTGTCCCACACCTCTTTTCCCGAAACGCTTCTGCTATGAAAATTTTCCACCCTCTTTTATCAGTATCCATAACTTTCTATGTCCTTTCCTGCTGGAACAGAAAATCAGGTGTTGACCTGTTGCGTTCAGACAGTTTGCATAATCCGGTTCTGGCTCAATCGGAATACCAGGCTTCCCACTGCGTACATTCCTGCTGTCCAGGCAAGCATTCTGAACCATTGGGGAATTGTGGGCCAGGAAGCATACAACATGGCATTTCTCATACAGGCAATATAGTTGTACATTGGATTAGCCTCAATAATCCGTCCGATCGTTTCCGGGAGCTGCTCTACCGGATAGAAAATCGCAGAGCAATACATCCACAGACTTAAGAGTACAGAATACAGATATTTGATGTCCGCAAAGAACACATAGGCCACTGAAAGCAGGTATCCTAGTCCAAGAGAAAACAAGGTTACACAGAGAATAACCACGGGAGCAGCAAGCATCGTGACCCCCGGCTGGATCCGGAACACCAAAAGCATTAGCATATAGGCAACAAATGTGTACAAATAATTAACCAATGCGCTATAAACGCGTGCTATGGGGAAAATGGCCATGGGAAATTTTACTCGTGTGAGCATTACCCGGTTGTCAACCATGACGGTCATCGCCGCGTTTGTCGCCCCTGTAAAAAGCTGCCAGATTGTCTGACCGCTCAGCAGATACAGAGGATAGTTCTCTATACTCCGGCTGAACATCTGAGTGAAAATGAAGGAAAGTACAACCATATTTAACAGCGGATTCAGCACGCTCCAGAGAATTCCCAAGTATGACCTGGAATATTTCCTTTTGATTTCCCTTGCAACAAGCTGCCTGACGACAAAGAGATATTGTTTCAGTTCTTTATATTTCTTCATTCCCTAAGCTGCCTTTCGTCTCTTTCTGTAGTCATGCTGCATTCTAACGTATAAGGCGTATTTATATTGAAACACCCCAACCCTATGCCAACCATACAGCCAGCCGCCATACAGGCGGATACTTCCTTCAATCCATCCGCTGTCCTTCATCTTCATTCTCCCTGGAAGAAGCTGAAGACAGAGACGGGGAAGTGGATGGTAACCAAAAAGCTGGCACTGTGTCAGTTTTGCGGCTAATGGCAACATTTTCTTTTCTGTTACTTCATCAGAAAAGGGGATACTTCCATAGAAAGCGGCTTCCTCCACAGAAGGGGATGCCATCAGGCTGCATAAAAGATTTTCCAAGGGAAGCCGTTTCATTTCTTCTTTTAGTTCCGAACCATATGCTTCCACAGCAATATCCATGTAAAGCTCCAAAAGGCGTATCTGTTGCCTGATCCATTCCCCAGCTTCCTCCTTCATCTGAAAAAGGCAGGGGCTCCATAATCCATTTATGTTTTTGTACCCTTCAGTCATTCCATGTGGTGCAGTAAAAACACATTCAAAGAGGCAATTTGAAAATAGTGTTTTTCGCCATATTCCTTCCTCCGGCCCAAAATAGAAGGCATGAAAGTGCTGGCGGGACGCGCCTTCCGGCACACGATAGAGTCCGAAATAGTAGCCATCTATCCTTCCTCGGTATCCTGAACTTTCCAGCAGATGTTGCAGGCTCTCCTGCATGGTGCCTATCCATCCGCTGTCTACCAACGCATAGGGTACTTCCTCGAACAAGCCCTCCTGGGAGAGATATGCAATGACAGCGTGATACCTGCTACGAGAACGGTTATCAGCAAGCTCACGAAACTCCCGGCACCGTGACAGGGGGATGCGCAGTCGCTGAATTTCACTCCAAGGCAGTGCCTCCTCCATGTCCCTTTCCGGACAAACCAACTTTGCGATATTCTTTCCCTCTTCCTCTGTCAGTCCAGCCCTCTGCATCATATCTATAAAGGTCACATGCATACCGCCCCGGCAGATCCGCTCCAGGCTTCTTTCTCCAATCAGATGTTGCTCCGGAATTCTCCAGGCATATCGGGAAGCATACAGATATCGGCATTCCACAGAAGATCCATCACTGGCATAAACTTCTCCGGTTCTACAGAGCCGCTTCGCCATCCGGTACATCAGCCAGCCATCCCTTGACAAAAAATACAGTCTGCGTTTTCCTGTCATGGATGCCTCCTTTAATACCCAGGAAACAAAGGATAGCAGAACAGGTCCAAATACAAACATAGTTGCGCCAAGCTGTGCATCCTCAGCCCTGAATTTTTCCTCCAAAATTGCCTTTTCAAAAGCCTTTTCAGAGACTCTCAGCAGTCTGGGCGTTCCCTTCAGCTGTCTGCGGTAATAATTCAGTTTGCTGTTTTCTTTCCATATCAAGGGCTTCAATGAAAGTAACCTCTTTCTTCACTTGTCGTCGTTTTATGTACATCAGCGCCGGAACCGGAATCAACCCTGCAGCCAGTGGACGTATGGTATAAATCCATCCCACAGGGCCATTGATTCCCAAACGTTTAAAGTTGCGTCTTCGGATGACTGCCTCATCCAGCCGGTACCGAAATTTTCTTCGTTCATAATTCGCCCGATCCTCTCGATAACAGAACAAACGTTCCTGCATGTTATACCCCAGATATCCCTGTGCATAAAGCCGCATAAACAACTCATAATCCTCACAGCGCCATGTTTCTTTTGAAACATAATAACCACCGCTCATGAGATAGACATTCTTCCGTACCATGACAGAGGGATGAATAAACGGAGAAAATGGCAGGAAATCTTTTTTCCCCGGCTCCTCTGGCATAATCCTCACGCCCCAGATCCCGTTTTCATCTATCAAATCCGCATTACATCCTGTAAAGGCGTATTGTATGTGGTTCTCCAAAAACTGATACTGTTTTTGCAACCGTTCCGGTTTGGAAACATCATCCGCATCCATACGGGCAATATATTTTCCTTTCGCCAGAGCAATACAGGTGTTCAGTGTAGCGGCCAGCCCTTTGTTTTCCGGATGACGGATCACTCTGATACGAGGATCCCTTTTTTCGTAATTTTTCAGATTACGGGCCGCTTCTCCTTCGGAACCGTCATCGCAAATGATCAACTCCCAATCTGCTAGGGTCTGCGACAGAATCGACTGCACCGCCTGCTCCAGCTCAATTTTATTATGCTGGTTGTACACACCCATCACCACAGTGACCAATATGTTTGACAATACTCTCACCCCTGCTATGTTTATGCTTTGACATTTTTTGACGAATCCGTTTTGGCAGAAAGAACTGGGGAATCCCTTTTTTCCACTCTTTCTTCTATCCTGCTTTCCCGCATTTTGGCCGCTTCCAGGTAAATTTGGCGCATGACGCTTTCAGTCGCTTCCGTACTGAAAAGAAGCGACTTCTCCCGGCCCGCAAGCCCCATCCGCCGCCGTGTCTCTGAATCGTTTTCAAGTTTCCGGATAGCCTGTATATAACCTACCGGACAATTTCTATCACAGACGATACCTGTTACGCCGTCCTCCATATATTCCCTGGTGCCGCGGCAGTCTGAAGTGATGAGCGGAAGTCCGACTGCCATCGCTTCCACGGCTGCCATACCGAAGCCCTCCCGCCGGGAAGGAAACAGAAAACAGTCCGCTGCTGGAAGGACCTGATCAATATCCTTGCGGTAGCCAAGCAGCTTTACTCTTCCAGTTAACCCTTCTTTTTCAATCAATCGTTGTAGTTTTTTTTGTCTGTAGCCTCTTCCGCAGATCCCATAGTAGATATCTTTTTCTTCCATCCGGGCAATAGTCTGGATGACTGCGCTATGATTTTTATTTCGATTCAGCTCTCCCACGGAAAGAATCAAAAATGAATCTGGTGGAAAACCAAGCCATTTTTTTCTCTCTACTTTCTTTTCTTCCCTAGGAGAAAAACGATCCACGTCCAGGCCAACGCCGGGGATCTTCCATACACTGCCGCCTCGTTTGAGATGGAAGCTACAGCCTCTTTCATAATCCTCCCGGTTAATGGTAATCAGGATGTCCGTCAGATGTGCAAGCGCTCTTTCCACCGGATAATACAGCAGCCAGTTTTTCCATGGAGCCTTTCTATAAAAATGAAAACCATGGGCAGTATACAGTAACGTTGAAGAAGGTGAGAAGAAACCGGCAGCCAACCTTCCAAGTACCCCTCCCATAGGGTTGTGACAATGAATCAGGTCAAAACGCTCTTTCATTAGAAGCTGCTTCAGTTGCATAAACGCTTTTCCATTATTTAAAATGTGTCTGGGGGATTTTTCAATTAGAAGCTGATGGGTAATAATATTCCTTTTTTGAAAAAAATTATTATCGTAATCATAAACAGGATGGTTAAAATTTGATGCATAATGAACTTCATAGCCCATATCCTGCAGGAGAGTAACATTATTTTTTTCAAACTGCGGAACAAATCCACTGATTGTTGTTATAATCAATGCTTTTTTCATTCTTACATACTCACGCATCCTGTCTCTTTTTTCCCTGAAAAAGATAACCCAGCTCATACTCGGGGAACAACGTATCTCTGATAGTAATCACTTCATCGTAAAGCCATTCCGATGTTCCCTGCATTTTGGATACGATTGCTTCATCCCTTTCTCCCAGCAAAAACGCGATTTCATGGATAGAAACTCCCTTCCTCGCCATCTCGCTGACCAAGTTGCTGCAATCAATTTTAACCATTTTTACCTCTTATTCTTAAATCAAAGAACACCGCCGCGAGCCATTGACTGTTCGCCGTCGCAGTTACGTTGCATTGCGATATATCGTAACTAATGCATATAATATTGCTTTTTATCGCACTTGTCAAGAACCCGACATCTTCGTTTTTCTTCCATTTGGGATTAATATTACCTGGATACCCAGTAAATAGCATTTACAAGGACAAAAAAATAAGCTATATTTTTAAGAACAGGAGACTTTTGCGAAATGAAAAGAAATGAAATATTGAAAGATCTCATGTACCAGAAGAATCTGTGTACTGCCGATATCGCAAGGCTGACTGGAATTCCGTACACAACTCTGAAATCCATTTTTGACAGAGGGGTGGAAAAATCCAGTTACAGTTCTGTCTGCGCGATCTGTGCAGCTCTGGATATTACTACGGATCAATTAGAGCTCCTCGCGAAACAGACTGCGGAGCCGACAGAAAAGAAGATGTCCTTTGAGCTGTTGGAAATACAAGATTTTTCTGAGGATGAGATGCGGCAATTAAAGAATTATATCGGTTATCTTCGCTTTCTGAGGAATCAAAAATATCCTCAGGATACGAATACCTAAATAACATTGTGTTTCATAATTAATTATGGTTCAGAGGTTGAAAATAAAAGTTTTCGCATATATAGAAATGTAGAAAAGCAAAAGCTGCCGCATTCAGTTTATGCGACAGCCTATCTTTTCTTAATTTTAATAGGGGGATTTACTTTTGATATGTTTTTCTATTTCAGCACATCTGATCTCACATAAGCCGTCTGTCCCTGATACTAGACTCTAGTTCAGCCGTCCGCCCGTTTCATGAGAATCTCAAACATCTCTCTGGAATAGCATACTGCGATTTTTCGAAGGTTTCTCCGACCCCTTTTACGGATGTTGGCTGCCTCGCCCCCAGGGAATTGCCCGCTGTACGGAACTGATGAGGAATCGACCACGGAACTGGCGGAAAATCTTCTTCGTCAGAGCTTTCCACATAGGCGGAAAGTTCTGCATTTCTAACAAGACAGACCGTATATTCCTCACTTACCTGCATATAAATGATCTGTTTTATCCTCCTATTCGGCAATCTCATTTACATAGGCAAAGGCTTTCACAATATGCCCTGCATGTATAACGATGGCGTCAAGGCCTTTCTCGATTTCACCTGCCTTCTTCTCACTCATCCTGGAGCGCATCGTATCCATGCTCGTTGGTGCGCACTTTTACGACATCTTCCACATCATAGACAAAGATCTTCCCGTCTCCCACATTACCTGTATACAACACTTTCTGAACGGTATCCACAACCGTTTCGGCCGGTATTTTGCACACAACCACATCTATCTTCACCTTTGGCAGAAGTCTAGTTTCCACAGGAGCCCCGCGGAAATATGTCTCATGCCCTTTCTGCATGCCATATCCGAATACGTTCGTAATCGTCAGACCGGTAACGCCCAGAGCAGAAAGTGCATTTTCCAGTTCTGAAAACCTGGTCTGATTGGTAACGATCGTAACCTTTGTCATCTTTATGCCTTCCCGTTCCTTATGTACTACAGGTATAGCCTCCTTAACCGGCACATTCTTTACATCCGTCTCCTTAGGCAATGCGGCCACAGCGGCCTTTTCATCTGCCTTGCCATCCTGTGCGAATCCGGTTGTAGGTGCAAAATCCGGATAAGCAATGTTCCCATGTTCGCCCACATCCAGTCCAGCAAGTTCCTCTTCTTTGGATACACGGATCCCAATGATTTTCTTCAGCACATACCATACCAGGCTGGTGGATACAAATCCAAAGATTCCTACTGCGAGAATCCCCACAAACTGAGTACCAAGCAGTCCAAGACCGCCTCCATAGAACAGGCCGTTTCTTGTTGAAAGGCTCGTAACGCCTTCCTGTGCAAAGAGCCCAATACAGAGTGTCCCGAATATACCACAACAAAGATGTACAGAGGTAGCTCCCACCGGATCATCCACCTTGATCTTATCGAAAAATACCACTGCAAAGACTACCAGGATACCCGCAAGTGCCCCAATAATCAGAGAACTTCCCACGCTCACATAAGCACATCCGCCGGTGATCCCTACCAGCCCGGCTAGACATCCGTTGATCGTCATTCCCAAATCCGGCTTCCCCAGATAGAGCCAGGAAGTAATCGTTGATGTCAGCACAGCCGCGATAGCTGAAGTATTTGTGGTCACTAAGATATAGACCACATCCGCTGGATTCTGGAAACTCATCGTGGAACCAGGGTTAAATCCAAACCATCCGAGCCACAGGACAAACAGACCGATCACTGCCAGGGACATACTGTGCCCGGGGATGGCTTTTACCTTGCCATCCTTGCCGTATTTCCCAATACGGGGGCCGAGAATCAAGGCACCTGAAAGCGCTCCCCAGCCACCGAGCGAATGTACTACTGTATCGCCTGCGAAATCCATGAATCCTATGTCCGCAAGCCAGCCTCCGCCCCACACCCAATGTCCTACGATCGGATAGATGAATAACGTCAGCACAAAGGAAAACAAAATAAATGCTACATATTTGATCCTCTCTGCAACTGCCCCGGAGACGATCGTCGCCGCAGTTCCGCAGAATACCAGCTGAAAGAAGAATTTTCCCCAGAAAGGAACATTTGCTGTTAGCGTCTGATCATAAAAGGAAAGATCCTGATTTCCCAATATGAACAAGTGGCTCGTTCCTATGAGCGGATTATCTCCTCCGAACATCAGCCCCCATCCCAATAGCATGAAGCCAAGGGAGGATACCGCAAACACAATAAAATTTTTAGAAAGAATATTGACCGTATTTTTCGCTCTGGCAAAGCCGGCTTCCACCGCAGCGAAACCGAGATTCATGAAGAACACCAGAATGGCGGCGAGCAGTACCCATAACGTATCGACAATGATCGTCATATCCATTTTCTACCTCCCAAATAAAAATACGCCCATCCATCGGATGCGCGCCTTTGCGTTTTCTCTTCTACCTTCTTTGTTGAAACGATCTGAAAACCGAACCCTTATACCGTTCAAATACCAAACTTTTCATAATCTCTCCTCCTTTTTCGGTGTCCGCGCAGGCCTCTGTCAGGCTGTGGGGCATCCTGATTTTCACAATTCCAATAACCCCACCGTTCTGCGAGCTACCCTGCAAATAAAGAAAGGCGCCTTGGAAATCTTTTTCCAAAGCGCCTTTGCTTATGTACATCAGTATACATGTATTTTTCAAAATGTCAAGGGGTATTTTTAGGAGAAAATGGCGTCACCGCATAGCCCGATACATTCCTTTGCTCCGGGCCCTGCCCCCTTCCACATGTAGTCTTGGCAGCGCCTTTCCCGATCCAGGCGCAAAGGAATGTATCGGCTATGCAGTGATGCCTTTTTTCTCCCCTCTTGCCTCCATTTTTCAACCTCTTGCTCCTGCTCTATTGACCCGGCCGCCCGCTTGGTTATAATCAAATTATCAGCCAGGCTGAAAAACAGGCGCGGAAAAGGCGCCGTGAAAGGCGTATCCATGAAAATAAAAATTGAAATCGATCCATCCCTTACGCAGGACGAAGTCATTATTCGCTGTCAGCGGATGGACGAACATATCGTAAAACTGCAGCAGTCCATCGCGGATATGGCTTCCGCCCGTCCGGAAAAGGGCTGCATCGCCTTAAAAAGCGGCGATACCAGCTATTATATTCCGCTGGCCCAGGTACTGTTCTTTGAAACAGAGGGCAAACGAATCCAAGCCCATACCGCCAAACAACTCTATGTAACGGAACTAAAGCTGTATGAACTGGAAGAATGCCTTCCCGGATGCTTCATGCGGATTTCCAAATCCACAATCGTGAATCTGGATCACATCTATTCCATTACAAAGAACCTGAGCGCAGCCAGCACGGTGGAATTCTACGGGACAGCCAAAAAGGTATATGTGTCCCGCAGCTATTATAAAGCCCTGATCGAACGATTGGGAGAAAAGAGGAGACAACTATGAGAAATCACAAAAATATCTTTTGGGGAATTCTGTTTTTGCTGGCGGCCTGTGCCGTCATTGCAGGCAGGCTGGGATATCTGCAGGGCATAGGCTTTTGGTCCATTCTGATATCCGTCGGGCTTATCGCCATTCTGATCCGCGGCATCGTCAAACGGAGCTGGGGCACCATCCTCTTCTCTCTGGCCTTCCTGTGCATTGTCAATGATCGTTTTCTCGGAATAGAAGCGCTGACGCCGTGGCCTGTATTGGGCGCCGCTTTGCTTGGAACCATCGGCCTGAACCTTCTCTTTCCCCGCAGGAATCATCCCTTCAGGCTGCATCACATAAACGGCACAAATGCATACGGCTGGATAGAAGGGGACGCTGCCAGCCCCATAGAAGGGAACTATCAGGAGCAGGCTGGTGAAGACGGTTCAGAAAACGTCCGGTGTGAAGTATCCTTCAATTCCACGGTGAAATATCTGCACTGTACCGCTCTGCGGCATGCCAATCTGGAGAACTCTTTCGGTTCCCTGGCCGTCTATTTCACCGATGCCGCCTTATGGCAGCATCAGGCAACCGCAAACGTGGAAGTTTCCTTCGCGAGCACCGAACTTTATATTCCTTCTGACTGGCGCGTCATCTGCAACGTGTCTTCCACCTTCGGTCATGTTGAAGAAAACGGCCATGCTTCTGCAGACGGTGAAAATGTGCTGACCATTACAGGGAACGTTTCCTTCGGCGCTCTGGAAATCCATTATATCTGACAGACAAACAGCGTCCGGATACACTGGCGTATCCGGACGTCCTTATGCAGCAGTTCACCTGCGATTATCTTCTTATCCCTCTCCATCCGTACCTGGCGCATCCGTCAGGATCATATTCCGGATGCGTCCGATGGAAATATAGCCGTCCATGAGCGCGCGCATGTCCGTCCCTTCCGGAGCCGTCTCATCTGGAATCTCCGCATTCTCCAGAAGGAAACTTCCATCCGGCTGATCTTCCTTTATATAATGATCCCGATAGAATCCCTGCCTTGCAGGCCGTCTCTCCCACAGGATCCCTTTTACCTGCCCGGAAGGACAGCCGGGAAAATTCACATTCCAGATCTCATTTCCTGGAAGCCTTTCCTCCATGAGTTTTTGCACGATGGAAAAAAAGTATTCTTCCGCAGCACCGAACTGATCCGTGTCCGCACAGGAAAAAGCGATCGCATCTATCCCGTTGACGAGCCCTTCCATCGCCGCGCCGATCGTGCCCGAATACAGAATATCTATACCCGCATTAAAGCCTCTGTTTATGCCGGAGAATACATAGTCCGGCTTCTCAGGAAGCAGATGGTTCAGGGCGACTTTCACACAGTCCGCGGGCGTCCCTCCCACGCTGTATGCCTGAATCCCCTCTACCGGAAAGGGCACATGTTTTACTCTCATTTTCCCACGGACCGTAATTCGATGGGACATGGCGCTACACTGTTCTTCCGGCGCCACTACCCACACCTCTCCCAACCGGGATGCTAACCTAGCAAGGACTTCCAGGCCTTTGGCACGGATTCCATCATCATTGACCAGCAGGATTTTCATACGCCTTTTCCTCCTATCCCTTCTTCTCCCGCCTGCGAACCGTCTTTCTGTCCACGACTGGAATTTCATCCTCCGATCTCGCATCCAGATCATGCAGATACTTTTTCGTCTCTTTCCTGATCACAGGTATGAGCAGCAGGACGGCGATCAGATTCGGCACTGCCATGAATGCGTTGAGGATATCCGCTATGGTCCATACCAGATCCAGAGCAACCACAGGCGCCACAGCAGCCACAGCAACATAAAGAATGCGATAGGGGATCAGGGCTTTCGGGCCAAAACAATACTCCACGCAGCGCTCTCCATAGTAAGCCCACCCCAGCACAGTGGAGAACGCGAACAGAATGATGCCGAGAACCAGGATCACCGGCCCCAGATATGGAATCTGATCAAAGGCCAGCGTTGTCAGCACGCCCCCATTTCCCGCAGCTTCCATATCGATCTGGGGATTTTTCAGAATGCTGGTTACGAGAACCAGGCCCGTGATCGCGCAGACCACAACCGTATCCCAGAAAGTACCCGTCGAGGATACCAACGCCTGGCGGACAGGATTCCTCGTCTGGGCTGCCGCCGCAGCGATGGGCGCGCTTCCCATACCTGACTCATTGGAGAAAAGCCCTCTCGCCACACCATAATGCAGGGCGACCATGATTCCACCTCCAACCAGCCCGCCCGCTGCCGCTCCGGGACGGAAGGCCAGGGTAAAGATCGTCTGAATGGCAGGCAGCAGGAAATCCCGGTTAATCACAAGGATCACGATACAGCCGATACAATAAAACAGAGCCATAAAAGGAACCAGCTTCTCACACACCTGGGCAATGGTTTTGATCCCTCCAAATATGATGAGCGCCGTAAGAGCGGCAACAATCAAGCCTATGGGCCAAACGGGAATGCCGAGATTCGCCTCGCACACCGTGGCGATGGCATTCACCTGTGTGGCGCAGCCGATCCCAAAGGATGCGAACGCCGCAAGGAATGCAAAGATCAGGCCTAGCCATTTCATATTCAGCCCTCTCTCCAGCGCATACATCGCCCCGCCCTGCATACGTCCGTCACTGGTCTTGACCCGGTACTTCACCGCAATCAGGGATTCTGCGTATTTGGTCGCGATGCCAAACACGCCCGTCAGCCAGCACCAGAGCACCGCTCCCGGTCCTCCCAGAACGATTGCCGTTCCCACACCGATGATGTTGCCCGTTCCGATGGTGGATGCAAGCGCCGTTACCAGAGCGCCGAACTGGCTGACCTCCCCTTCCGAATCAGGATCCGGCGTAACCGACAAGCGGATCGCCGTTCCGATCTTTCTCTGTATTCCGCCTGTACAAATGGTCATCAGAATATGCGTTCCCAAAAGCAGGACGATCATGGGCCATCCCCACACCACTTCATCCACCGCGTTAATACCGTTTACAATCATTTCCGTAATCTGCTGCATTCTTTTCTCCCCTGCTGCTTTCCAGCCCTAAGCTTTATCCACCGGTTACAGGAAGCCTCTTTGGCATCCACCATTTACGGGGAATCGCAGAAACGCCTCGTTCCTTCGTCCGTTTCCTGCCTTTATTCCCAATATGCTATTTATAATAGCATATTTTTCTTTATTCTGTATAGTTCTTTTGGCCGCAGTTCACCCCTTCCTCCATTATGCAGTAAACCGAATCCCCCTCCTGGCATTTATGTTTTCTGACCACACCCGGAAAAGCGTTCTATACAAATGCCGGGCAGCTTAAAGAATCTCCTCCGGCGAAACGGCATGCTCCATTTAAGCAAAAAAAACCGGGAGCGATCACTTCCACGATCACTCCCGGCCTTTCCCGTAATCCTTTTATCTATCAAAAATTCCAATCATGCCGGCCTCTTCCACCCAGCCGCGTATCTGTGCGGTATCCGTGCTGTATCTGCCGATCTCCTTCATCCGTTCAAAATATACAGAACCGGAGAATGTGTACTTACGGGAACGGCCTTCCTCGGTCTCCATCTCCTTCTTCACATATGCAATGGCATCTCCGATCAGCGTGCTTTCAGGCAGCGCAAGGGGCGTCTCCCCTTCGCTGAAGCGTACCGCATTATATCCAGCCAGAACACCCGTTACGATCGCTTCCGTATGTCCGACAAGAAGCCCGGCCTTCTCTCCGGCGCAGAACAGGTTCTCCACGCCTTCCACCTTCAACGCATTGTCTCTGGGCGCCATTGCAAAATAACGCATGGAATTTCCCTTTCCTCCAGCATAGGGATCTTCATAGCGCGCATTTTCAAAGCCGGGAATCTTATGAAGCGTTTCCAACGTATAGAAGGGCGTCATCAGCTTCGCATGGCCCGTATCCAGAAGGATCACATTGTCCTTAAACTGCGGCAGCGCATACTGCTGGCAGCACTTAAGCCCCAGATGGTCTTCCCTGAGTTCCTCCGGGATAGGGCATACAACAACCCCTTTTTCATTCAGCTCTTCTACGATTTCGGACGACAGCGATTCCTTCAGCAGCTTGCATGAACCGCTCATGGAACCAACGCTTCCGTCCGCCTTCTTTCCCTCCATCTCTTCCACTCCGGCCAGCCCCGTCACGGACACACGGCCCCCGAAGCTCGGGCATCTTAAAACGCACATCGCGCAGCCGTTGCCGTATTTGGCACAATTATTCATCGGCCCGGCGGTTCCTGTGGTATCGATGAACACATCTCCTTCATAAACATTGCCGTCCGCGTCGGATACGCTCACGATCCGATCCCCATCCTTCTTAAGCCCGGTGATCCTGGCCTGCAGATGTATCTGGACGCCGAGGGACTCAATATACCTGGTTACCGCCCCGGAAATCGTCGCCACATCATACAGATCCGCATGCGCGTGTCCCGGGAATTCGATATTCTTATGCCGCAGATTCTGGTCAATCACACCAAACAGCTCTCCGCCGCCCATTGCGATCATCTCTTCCGTCGCAGTATATCTTCCGTTATTCCTCATAATGCCGCCCACAAGGCCTGTTCCCAGCAGCATATCCGTCCTTTCCAGCAAAGTGACCTCAGCGCCCATCTTACGCGCCTCAATCGCAGCTGCACATCCGGACCAGCCGCCTCCTGCGATCACGATTCTCTTCATAATGCCCATCGTCTCCTTTTATTCATCGTTTCCTTAATCGCCTTATACCGTTCGCACGACTGTCGTGAAGCGCGGTTTTAGGCTTTACATTTACCTTATTTTTTTTCCTTCCTTTTGTCAATACCTATTGAGAATCAATTTCTCCGCCCGTTACTGCCAAGCCCTCCGCATATGCCGTTCCGTCTCACTCGTTTGTGACACCCGGTTCCCCAAGCACGGGCATCCGGTTTCTGCGGCGCAGGGTTCGGCTGCATTCTTTTTCCGCAAACCACTTTAAAAATTG
>ERZ826396.1690-NODE-1690-length-22382-cov-5.143862_pt1 | contig 22382 bp, 18 predicted proteins | sample MGYA00519926_ERZ826396 | MGnify/ENA primary metagenome ERZ826396 (study PRJEB31778, sample SAMEA3449230) | human gut metagenome | biome: human gut; feature: human-associated habitat; material: faeces | place: United Kingdom | collected 2010/2012 ... | reverse complement strand
CTTTATTTCGGATAAAAATTTTCAGCACTTTTTTGGAGGAAGGCTGAGTAGTAACATTATACTATGTGTGCTTGAAAAATAATCCTTCATTGTATTTGCCGTTCGGCCCTATTGTAAGCATGGTAACGGAAGGGGAGGGGTTAACCAATCTTAGCGGATTTGCCTGCGGGCAGAAGGGTTATGGATGATTTCCTTCTTGATAAGGATAGTCAAAGGCTACTTGATGAATGGAGACAAGTTGTTTTTCTTCAGGCCGGACTTGTTCGTTTGGGTGAACAAGCCCGCTGAAGGTTTGTCCGTTATAGTGTAGAGTGACATGTACAGGTGTTTCTTCAATACCGGAGAGATACAAAAGCTTTCCATTTAGGTCTGTGGTCACCTGAACACCGCAGGAACAGGTAAAAAGCTCCTGTCCGTCGATGGAAGCTGCCATTCGATATCCATCATGGCTTAGTGTATAATCATGTCCATACATATGCTGCGTGTAGGAAGAAGGGATCCAGCCTGCAGCAGCAGACCAGGAAGCCTGTTCAAATGCGATGTTTACACCGCACAGAAGAGACAGGTATTCCAGAGCGGCGAGAATTGTGGGTCCATATCCATCAGGGCCCAGGGTAGTAACCTGTGAGTAACGGGAAGATTCTTCCTCTGAAGGAGCGAGACCTTCGGATCGGGTCACACAGGGGGTTCCATCGAAGGGATCATATTGCTGCACCAACTTTTTCTTATCTCTCAGCAAGAAAAGCCATTTTTTGCCTAGCATGCGTATTTCGGCTACATGGCCGTAATTATCCAGAGCCTGGATAGCGCGCTGATAAGTGAGGCCTTGTGCTTGTCCTCCCCAATTATTGAAATTAATATTGGTGAAACAGGGATCATTGACAGCGATGGAAGGAAGTGGCACATAGGTCCAGAACTCATGCGGATTAAGCAGATGATACCTGATAAACCGATCCGCCATATCCTGTTCAAAGGAGCCATAATACATACAGCGCAGATTGTTATGTGTGAGTACGTCCATAAATTCATTTGAGCAGTCTCTGTCATAACAGGCATGTTTTTTTTCAATCCATAGATAACTGCGCAGTTTATTTCGGACTTTCTGGGCTTCCTGCCGCCACATATCCCCTTCCCCATTACCAAGCAGATCGCAGATTCGGGCGAGAACGTCCCGGCATTGATAGGAATAGGACATCACATCCATCGATTCGTAGGGAAGCCGTCCATGCCCGATGGGCGAGTCTTCTCCGCCGAATCCACCGTCCTTCACGCCATAACGGGTGAAACGCATGGAATTATCTTCTCCCGTATCCCAGGTACACCAACTTTCCAGGCAGCCGTCCCTGTCACTGTCACGGTAAGTCCACAGATATTGATCAAAGGAGCAAAGCGTATCATAGAGTTTTTCCAGATATGCCCTATCTTTGCCGATCAGATAATACATTTTCAGAGCGGGCACAGGAAAGCAGAATCCCTGCAGCCAGTCATAGGAAACCTGTAAAAGGAAAGGCTCCTGATATTTAATCATGCCGGGCAGCCGTCCGCTCTTTCTTTGATTTTCCATGAAAATGAGTTGATTGTTCAGTGCGGCTTCCATATCGCGTTTGGCATACATTTCGCCGCCCATGGGCTGTGTTTCCAGCCAGACACCGTCATAATCGGAGCCTTCCCGAAGCACCTTTTTATCAGTAAAGACTGCCAGATTTCTTATACAATGGGCTTCACAGCGTTCATAGAGTTCCATAAGCCAGGGTGCGTCACAAGTAAATTGCACGCCCGTTTGAGATAAAATATAATCGCTTGCCTTATACCCTTTTGCCATATTGCTCCCTTTCCTGCGACTGCAGGTTTTTGTACATAGAACATTCCAGGTTTTTTATAGAACCGACCAGAGTATTCTTTTCAAAAACTTCTCAAGTGTAGGTATTTACAAATCGTCCTCCTGACTTTCTTCAGCGGGCTGCCAGGCCTTGCCGAATTTCACATCCTTAAATAATGCCGCCAGGCCGGTGATCTGCTTGAGCCGTAGAATTTCATCCTTATCCATCCCCAGATGCTTGGAAATCCAGGCGTCAGAGCGGCCGAGGTCATGCAGTTCCTTGACTATATTACTCATTAGATCCACATCATGAGAACCTCTCGCCCGATTGTGCCGTATGGTGCTTGCCATACGTTTGTCCAGCGGTTTATTGATGACAGATACCGGAAGCAGCCCGCGTTCCCGTTCGTAGATATCTTTATGTTCCAGCATGATCCGATACCGATGAAAGCCGTCTACGATCAGATAGCAATCATCTTCTTTTACATAATAACAGACGATCGGCATAGTATAGCCATCCTCTTTAATGCTTTCATAAAGAAGCTTCATCTCGGGAGGGGCCACCGCATTCGGGTTGTAATTGTTGGGCCGCACCTTTTCAATCGGCACGGGGATGACGTGATAAACAGGGCTCTTATAATCCATAATCAAAATCCTCAATGCTTTTGTATTTGCGCCGGATGGTGTCCAGGCGTTTTTGTTGTTCCCGGGTGATACCGAATCCCATAAAACGACAGGTATGGTCATTTTTCAGGATACAATAGCACATCCGCTTCCAACTGGGGATGTCCTTGGTGGATTTGATATCGTCTGTATGGTCTGGAATGGGACCGACGAAAATGATACGGCTTTTTTTGCTCAGTGTATAGTTGGAAACGCCGTTTCGGATGATCGCGTAGCCATGGTCGGTTAGTTCCTGAATCGTCTCCTCATCCAGACCACCGCCTGTCGTATGCCAGAAATGGATAGAAGTATTGAACTTTTTCACATAATTGTTTCGTAGTCTGACTGGCAGCGTATCCAGGAGAAACTGAGTATAGGATTTCCAGGTATGACCTTCCGGAAGCGTGATATTCCGATATCCCATCGCTTTGGTGCGGCCATATATGGCTGTAAAGTTGGCGCCCCGGACGCGGCCCACGAGTTTTGTCCAGATCTCTGGATCAATAACGCGGTATAGGTTCAGGGAATCCTTGGAATAATCGTTAAAAGGGGATGCCACACGCATTTGAGAGACTTTCAGGCCGGCCATATAATAGAGATCATACAGCTTATTATAATCATAACCGAATAAGGCATAAGCATGCCATATATCGTAGACAGACCAGTCATACAGCGGAGAAGCACACCAGACATCCTTGAACTGTTTGCTGATCCAGCAGGCGTCCTTGTATCCATATTTTTTGTTGAGAAAACCGCTGTACCGCTGTAAGGATTCATCCGCTCGGATACCGAGCAGGCACACGGTTTTCTTGTTGTCGTGACAGAGGCGGTACCAACGTCCGAACTGCTTGGCCAGATCTTCCTGATGCATACGATAGCGGTAGGTCGTCATAGGATTATGTTCCAGATTGATGACATATTCCTTTTGCGGCATGGGTCTCACCCAGCAGTCGCGTTTGGTATCATCCCAGGGATACCAGTACATCTCATAACTGCTGAGAGCAGTGCGGGTAGCCATGGGCAGACATACCCAATAAGGCTCCACTTCATCCTTAATCCGCTCAAACGTTCGTTCCACATACTCTGTAGTAACAGTATATTGAGCTTCAAAGTCCTGATGAAATACGCCCAGTGTCTTATCCGGATAATATTTTTTCTTAAAGTCCAGAACCAGATTCAGAAGAAGACCGCTGTCCTTTCCGCCGGAAAAGGACAGGTAAATGTTGTCAAATTCTTTGAATAGGAAGTGCATTCGCTCAAGAAAAGCTTCATAAACATTCTGATTGAGATATTCCCTCACCATATACTTTACTTTCTCCGTGCTGCTAAATGGATCGACGGTACTCAGTGACAGATTTGCTGTATCATTTCCTTTTTTTACCATTATAGCCACTTGGAAAAAGTTCACAAGTGGGGAGAGGGATTAGAACCTGGACAGAGGGATGAAGGAGAGAAGCCTTGCATGTTCCAGATTTTTTCCATGGCTGCAATTTCCGGCTTTTGTCCATACTTCCCGTCCATTCCCTGGGAGAATGAACAGGAACCTATGGGGCTATATTGACACAAGAGGGAAAAGAAGATACATTTAACGCGTCAGGAACATCAATGCGTCAGTGAATTTTGTCAAAACGGATAAGGAGTACAGAAATGAAAACACCCAATATACATGAATCAGCATTTATCGCTCCGGATGCGGATATATATGGAGACGTTACAGTCGGAGAGGACTGCAGCATATGGTTTCATGCTGTCATCCGGGCGGAAACGGCCGGAATCGCCATCGGAAAAGGGAGCAACGTGCAGGATAACGCTGTGCTTCATGTGGATGAGGGATATCCGGTGCGGGTCGGGGAAAATGTGACCATCGGGCATGGGGCGATCGTACATGGATGCAGCGTGGGGGACAACACGTTAATCGGAATGGGCGCGATCCTTCTGAACGGCGCGAAGATCGGTCGAAACTGCATCGTGGGGGCGGGAGCTTTGGTGACACAGAATACGGTCATTCCGGACGGTTCCCTGGTTATCGGAAGCCCTGCGGCCATCCGGAGGCAGGTTTCGGACAAAGAAGTACAAGACAGCCTGAAGAACGCCTGTCATTATGTGAAAGAGGGAAAAGCCTATGCAGAATATTTCCGGGCAAGAAAATGAACTGACCCGACTTCTGATTTCCATGGCAGAGCCCGATTACAGGAAATTTTCTGCATCCCTGCTTCCGGGCACCCGGAACATTCTCGGCGTACGGCTGCCGCAGCTGCGCAGGCTGGCGAAACAGCTGGCCAGGAAAGACTGGAAAAAGGCATATGAAAGCTGCGGAGACTGGTATTTTGAGGAAATCATGCTGCAGGGATTCCTGATCGGATATGCGCATGCGTATGCGGGGGTGGGGCTGGAAGAGATTTTTTCCTATACGGAAGCCTTTCTGCCGAAGATCGATAACTGGTCGGTCTGTGACAGTTTCTGCGCCACGCTGAAAATCGCCGAGGACTATCCGGAACAGGTTTTTGCCTTCCTTCAGAAGCACCTTGATTCGCAGGAACCATTTACGCTGCGCTTTGTGGCAGTCATGCTGCTGGATCATTATATCAGGCAGGAATATATCAGCCGGATTTTTCCGATTCTGGATGGCATCCGCCATTCGGATTATTATGTAAAAATGGCTGTTGCCTGGGCCATATCCATGTGTTATGTGAAGTTTCCTGAGGAAACGCAGCAGTATCTGTCTTCCTGCAGCCTGGATGATTTTACATATAACAAAGCGCTGTCCAAGATTACGGAATCCCGCAGTGTGGATGCGAAAACAAAGGAACGCATACGCGAAATGAAAAGAAAAGGCTGAACGAAACGGCGGGCCATGCCGGCCGCAGGCTTTCGTCCAGACGCAGGCTCTCGTCCAGACGCGGGCTTTCATCCGGATGCGTTAACGCCGCTGGACGGCCGGACTTTCCAGAGAAGACAGCCTTTTGGAATCGGAAGCAGAAGCGGATTCCATGACGGCCTTTTCTTTCGGGCCGGACTGTTTATAGTAGAAAAGGTATTGCTGCAGGATCCCGGCAAAGCCTTCATAGCGGCTGAAGGGAAAACCATTCGGATAATGGGCATCTAAGATCTGCCTGATATGGGTATCAATGGGAAAGGCGCCAATGTGGTGAAGGGCGAACAGGCAGATACAGTCTGCCACTTTCCGGCCGATGCCGAACCGCTGCAGCAGCAGGGGAACAGCTTCTTCATAGGAACAGCCTTTCAGCCGTTCCAGCCAGCATTTTCCTTCCTTGCTGGAGCAGTATTCCGCCATGCTGAGAATATATTTATCCCGATAGCCGAGACCCAGTCCGGACAGGCCGGGAAGTCCCTCACAGCAGAGGGCTTCCGGCGTGGGGAAAGAAAATACAGAGAGAGCTCCATCGATTTCTGTGCGGTCCCCGAACCGCTCACACAGCGCTTCGATGCTCCTGCGGATCCGAATGATATTGTTGTTCTGGGAGATGAGGAAGCTGATGATGGTTTCCCACAGATCCTGCTTCAGGATCCGTATCCCGCGCCCATATTTTGCAGCGGCCTGCAGATAGCTGTCACCTGGATCAATGGAATTGAGAATGGCGCCATAGTCGGTGTTCAGATCGAAATATTCCCGCCAGAATCCGTCAAAGGCTTCTTTTGTACAGGAAAACAGAAAGCTTCTTTTCCGCCCATCTTCAGAGGACTCACCTGGCCGGATGCATACGGCTTTTGTGCCCGCCGCGACCAGATATGTATTGGGTTCCTCCAAGTAAGGCCGGATGCGGAAGACCTGTCCGGAATTCATGATGGAAGGAAGGTCAAATTCTGTAAGCGTGATCTCGTACATGTCGTGATTCTCCTTTATTCCCGGAATGCGCCTACCGTTCTTCCCTCACCTGGAAAATGTAGAACTTCAGATAATAGGATTCATCCGCAGCCCAGAGGATAGGGTGATCGCAGCATTGCGTGGAAAAATGAACCTGCCGCAGCCTCTTATGGGCGCCGCGCGCAGCTTCCCGAATGGTTTTGGCGAAAAGTTCCGGCTCCATGAAATGAGAGCAGGAACAGGTGACGAGATAACCGCCGTCCTGTACAAGCCGCATCCCGCGCAGATTAATTTCCCGATATCCTTTCACCGCATTCTTCACCGAGTTCCTGGATTTGGTAAAGGCAGGGGGATCCAGGATCACTACGCCGTAGCGTTCCCCTTCCGCTTCCAGTTTGGGGAGCAGTTCAAATACATCCTCACACTGGAAATGCACCCGATCCTCCAGATGATTCAGCCGGGCATTTTCCTGTGCCTGCAAAATGCCCGTCATGGAAGCGTCAACGCCAAGAACGCTGCTTGCCCCGGCTTTTCCTGCATTCAGGGCAAAGGAGCCGGTATGCGTGAAGCAGTCCAGCACCCGCTGCCCTTTGCTGATGCCCCAGATGGCGGCACGGTTGTGCTTCTGATCCAGGAAGAATCCCGTTTTTTGTCCTTCTTCCACATCCACGATGTACTTTACGCCGTTTTCTTCAATTTCGACATGGGTATCAAAGGGCTCGCCGATAAAGCCTTTGAACCGTTCCATGCCTTCCTGCAGGCGTACCTTGGCGTCACTGCGTTCATAAATGCCACGGATCCGGATGCCGTCCTCCAGCAGGACGCGGCGGAGGATATCAAGAATCAAAGGCTTGAAACGGTCAATGCCCAGCGCCAGGGATTCCACCACCAAAACATCCGAGAATTTATCCACTACCAGTCCCGGAAAGAAATCCGCCTCCCCGAAGATCAGCCTGCAGCTTCCGGTATCCACGGTCTGTTTCCGATATTCCCAGGCATCCCGCACCCGTCTGACCCAGAACGCCTCATCGATGACGGTTTCTGGCTTCCTCGCCAAAATGCGCACCGTGATTTTGGAACGCCGGTTCAGGAACCCCGTTCCCAGAAAATATCCGTCAAAATCTTCCACCCATACCAATCCGCCGTCTTCGCAGCCATCTTCTATCCGGGCGATCTCATTATCATAGATCCACATGCCTCCCGCCTTCAGGCTCCGGCCTGCACCTTTTTTTAAAATGACCTTTTTATATTCCATACTGTAATCCTTTCCGCTTCATCTGTACGCTGGCCGAAGAGGGCCGGCAGGAACATCTTTTTTTCAGAAATCGTATTGTAAGTGTACCATATTTTCTTTATAATTTACAATATCAGCAACAGACGATCCAGGGTGCGTGCGAGGGCGGTTGCAGTGCTTTCAGCAGGGCTGTGAACCGTGACGGAGGGAGAAAAAATCAGGACGTGTCCGGGAGACGTATACGAATGAAAGGGAACACAAGTTCCAGGAGGGAAAAGTTATGGTGCTGGAGAGATACTATGAGAACCCGGAAGTCCTGCATGTGGGCTGTGAGGAAAACAGGTGCTTCTATGTGCCCCTGGATGCACAGGAGAGGGAGTGCTGCAAAGGTTTAAGCAGCGTGGACTGGAAGTTTGCGTATTATCCATGCGTTGAGGATGTGCCGGAATTTTACAAGAAGGGGTTTGACGAAGAGGGATTTGTCAGGATGGAAGTCCCTTCCTGCTGGCAGATGCTGGGCTATGACCAGAAGCAGTACACGAATACGCGTTACCCGTTTCCCTGCGATCCGCCCTATGTGCCGGATAATAACCCATGCGGCGCTTATATAAAGCACTTTGATCTGGATAAGGAAGAGGCAAAGAAAGAGCAGTTCCTTTATTTTGAAGGGGTGGATTCCTGCTTTTATGTATGGGTGAATGGCAAATTCGTCGGTTACAGCCAGGTATCCCACAGCCCCAGCGAATTTAAGATTACAGGTAAGACAAAGGTTGGAGACAACACTCTGGCGGTTCTGGTATTAAAATGGTGTGACGGAAGCTATCTGGAGGATCAGGATAAATTCCGCATGTCCGGCATCTTCCGTGATGTGTATCTGCTTCTGCGGCCGAAGGAATATGTGAGGGATTATACGGTCACAACACCGGTGGATTATGAGCAGATGCGGGCATGGATCCGGATCAGCCTGGAATGTGTAGGAAAGCCGGAGGTAACCGCCGAACTTTACAACGGGAAGGAACTGATAGGCACTGCGCAGCCGGATGGAGACGGAAAGCTGTCCTTTACGGTGGAGAACCCGGTTCTGTGGAATGCGGAGGAGCCATACCTTTATGAAGTATGGATTCGTACGCAGGAGGAAATCCTCAGACAAAAGGTGGGAATCCGTACCATAGCCATTCGCAATGGAGTGGTGCTCATCAATGAGCAGCCCGTGAAGTTCAAAGGCGTAAACAGGCATGACAGCAGCCCCTTTACAGGTGCGGTTGTATCGCGCATGGACGCGATGTTTGACCTGCGCATCATGAAAGAGGCCAATGTGAATGCTATCCGCACCAGCCATTATCCGAATGCGCCCTGGTTCCCGGAACTGTGCAATGAATACGGTTTCTATCTGATAGCAGAAGCGGATCTGGAATCTCATGGAGTACTGAATCAGTATCAGGGAAGCAGGGAGAAAACCTTCAGCTATCTGGCTGAGCTTCCTTCTTATCGTCAGGCGGTCCTGGATCGTTCCATGCGCAATGTGATTCGGGATAAAAACCAGTGCTGTGTGATTTTCTGGTCTCTGGGAAATGAATCCGGCTTCGGGACGAATGTGGAAGAAGCAGGGCGTTGGGTGAAGGCATATGATTCTACGCGGCTGGTGCATTATGAAAGCTGCCATTTTGAACCGGAGGGACATGTGAAGGATGAATCCATGCTGGATGTGGAAAGTCACATGTATGCCTCTACGCAGTACATAGACGAATATTTTGCCGAGCTCGGAGAGAAGAAGCCCTTTATCCAGTGTGAATTCGTTCATGCTATGGGAAATGGCCCTGGGGATATTGAGGACTACATGCAGCAGATTTATAAATATGATGGATTCTGCGGAGGCTTTGTATGGGAATGGTGTGACCATGCCACCTATGAGGGAAGGTCGGAAGACGGAAGAGAGATGTATCACTATGGGGGAGATGCGGGTGAGTTCCCTCATGACGGCAATTTCTGCATGGACGGTCTGGTATTTCCCGACAGAAGGCCTCATGAAGGGCTCTATGAGTGGAAGAATGCCATACGGCCGGTGCGCGCTGAACTGATCGACCGTAAGAAAGGGATCATCCGGCTGCATAACAAGCTGGATTTCCGCAATCTGAACGGATATATCCGCCTGCAGTATGAGATCAAGAAGGAAGGGGAGCTGATCGCAGAAGGCTCTGTGGATACGTTGGATGCAAAGCCGCACGGGTATACGGATATCACGATCAAGCTGCCTTCTGAAAAAGAAGAGAATACGTTCCTGAATCTGACCTATTATCAGATGGCCAAGGATAAACTGACGCAGATCGGCCATGTGATGGGATTTGACCAGATCCCGCTTTCCGCTTTCCGGGAAAGGGAGCTGCCTTTTGCAAAGGAAGGGAAGCTTACGCTGACCGAAACGCCTTATGCATTTGTGGTGGAGGGAGAACGGTTCTCCTATGCATTCGGCAAGAAGGAAGGGAACTTCCTGACGATCCGAAAGGATGGAAAGGACTGCATCACGGCTCCTGTGGAATGGAACGTATACCGCGCCCCCACGGACAATGACCGGAACATTGTGCTGGAATGGAAAAAAGCGGGATATGACAGAAGTGTAGTAAAAGTATATAAAGCGGAAGCGAAAAACCGCCAGGGCGTGGTGGCCATCACCTGTGATTTATCCATCGCGGCCATTTTCCTGCAGCCGTTCTTGAGACTGCATGCAGTCTGGAGCGTGAATGCGGAAGGGCAGGTGAAGCTGGCTGTGGACGGAAAGCGGGATCCGATTTTCCCGTTCCTTCCCAGGTTCGGGCTGAAATTCTGCCTGCCGTATACGGCTCGGGAGGAAGAAGAGGAGAAGGTATCCTATTTTGGCTACGGCCCGCATGAGAGCTACTGTGACAAGCATCAGGCCAGCTATATGGACGTATTCTCCACCACAGTCCGCAAGCTGCATCAGGATTATATACGGCCGCAGGAGAACGGAAGTCACTACAACTGCAGGTATGTGAAGCTGGATTCCATTACGGCCTGGGGAAAACAGCCGTTTTCCTTTAATGCATCGGAATATACCATTGAGGAACTGGCAGGAAAGGCACATAACTACGAACTGGAGAAGGCGGGTTGTGTTGTATTTTGTACGGATTATAAGATGAGCGGCGTTGGAAGCAATTCCTGCGGGCCCGAACTGCTGAAGCAGTATAGATTTGATGAAGAGACCTTCCACTGGGAGATGCTGTATCAGTTCTGATGACAGGATGTGAAGGGGAACAGAAGAACGATAAAACAGGCCCGAAGCGCGTTCCTGAGAGGAAATGCGCTTCGGGCCTGTTTTGATACTGATAAGAAACGATGCGTATTATCCCAGATAAGCCAGAAGCAGCTTCAGGGTATTTTCCACACCTTTGATATGGCTTCTTTCATAGCCGTGAGAGGCATATACGCCTGGGCCGATCAGGCCGTGTCTGGCATCAATGCCCGCTTCCAGCGCGGCGTCCGCGTCGGAACCATAGTGCGGATATACATCCACAGCAAAATCAGCCCCCGCCTTTTTGGCAGCATTAATCAGGGAAGAGACCACTTCATAATGATACGGCCCAGCGCTGTCCTTGGAACAGATGGAGACCTGGCATTCTGTGCATTCCAGCCCTTCTCCGACACAGCCCATGTCCACGGACAGGAGCTCTGTCACATCGGCAGGAATGGAAGCGCAGGCTCCGTGGCCGACCTCTTCAAACACGGTGATATGCTGATAGATGGTGCGGGCAGGGCATATTTTTTCTTCCTTCAGATACTTGGCATAACCGAGCAGGATGGCAGTGCTTAGTTTATCATCCAGGAAACGGCTCTTGATGTAGCCGGAAGGGGTGACAACGGTTCTGGGATCGAAGCATACGATATCGCCCGTCATAATGCCGAGAGCCTTAACATCCTCTGCAGAATTGACCAATTCGTCCAGAAGCACTTCCATGCTGTCATAAGAGCGCTTTGTATCGTTGAACTCCCCGTTCACATGGATGGACGCATTGGCGAGCTGGAAGGTTCCGGTATAGACCTTTCCATCCCGCGTATAGATCCGGCAGTTTTCTGTTTCAGAATTATTCGGATTCATGCCGCCCAGAGGCGTGAGCTTCAGCCGGCCGTTCGGGGTTATCTGACGCACCATGGCCCCCAGCGTATCCACATGTGCCATCAGCAGAATGGGGCCGCAGCCTGCCGGATTGCAGCTATTTTCAGCTGTATTTGCACCGGAGACAGTGCCGTCTGCAATTTTGACGAGAACGCCGCCCTTTACCGTAAGGACGGGGTCATATCCCAGTTCCCGGTAAGTGTCCATTAAATAGGATGACACATTCTGCGTATAGCCCGTGGGGCTGTCAATGGCAAGCAGTTTCTGTACCTGTTCTACAATATATTCTGTATATTTTTTCATACCATGTTCCTCCTTACAGATTCTGTTATCAGAATACCATGTTTGTCCGCAGAACGCTAGAGATATACGGGGGAAATCATAGGTTCCTGTTTGTTGAACGTCTACGCTGAAGAGACAATAAATACTTATCGACTTTTATCATTGATAAGTATAGAATAGGTAGGGGCATGAGAGAAATCTGAGGATGGAATAGAAAAGAATCAAAGAGACAGAAGATGGAGAGGTTAGAGAGATGGCAGGTACAAATGAAGAACGAATGGGGACGGACAGTATTGCAAAATTGATGGTGAGCATGGCGATACCATCCGTAATCGCGCAGGTTATCAATATCCTTTACAATATTGTGGATAGAATCTATATCGGCCACATCGAAGGCGTAGGTGCCGCGGCATTGACGGGAGTGGGACTGACATTCCCGATCATAACGCTGATTTCCGCGTTTTCAGCTTTTGTGGGAATGGGAGGAGCCCCGCTGGCAGCGATTTGGATGGGAAAAGGGGATAGAAAGCATGCGGAGAAAATTCTTGGAAGCGGAACCTGTCTGCTGATCTTCTTCAGCGTCATTCTGATGATCGTATTTTTTGTGTTTCAGAGACCTTTTCTGTATATGTTCGGAGCCAGCGATGCGACAATCGGCTATGCTTGCGAATATCTGTCGATTTATTTGATTGGAACGCTTTTCGTGGAGGCAGCATTAGGGCTGAACCCATTTATTATTTCTCAGGGACAGCCGAGAATTGCCATGTTCTCTATTGTAATTGGTGCGGTTGTGAACATCGTTCTGGATCCTATTTTTATCTTTTTGTTTGGCTGGGGAGTGAAGGGTGCGGCAATCGCCACAGTGATTTCCCAGGCCATGAGCGCAGCATGGAACGTGCTTTTTCTGATCGGAAAGAAAACGACGCTCCGCCTGACCTGGAAAAATATGAAACCGGATATCCGTATGATGGGACAGATCTGTTCACTGGGAATTTCTCCGTTCATCATGCGTTCTACGGAAAGTCTGGTCAGCATCGTGGTGAATCGAGGGCTGCAGGTCTATGGCGGAGATATGTATGTGGGTTCCTATACCATCATGCAAAGCGTGCTGCAGCTTTTTTCAGCCCCTCTTTCCGGATTTACACAGGGGGTACAGCCGATCATCAGTTATAACTATGGGGCAGGGAATTTCCCCAGGACCAAGAAGATCTGTCTGAGCATGATTGCAGTCAGCTTTGCGATCTCCTTTGTGGCGAATATGACAGCGATGATTTTCCCGGAGCTGTATGCGTCCTTGTTCACCAATGACCCGGAATTGATCGGCCTGGTAGGGAAGGTGATGCCGGTATTCCTTTTCGGAATGCTTTTCTTTGGGCTGCAGAATGGGATTCAGCCCTGCTTCCTGTCATTGGGACAGGCAGGAATTTCTCTGTTCATAGCCATGTTTCGGAAGGTGCTGCTTCTGGTGCCTCTTGCCCTGATTCTGCCGCGATTCTTTGGCGTGATGGGTATTTTTTATGCGGAGCCGGTGTCCGATCTCATATCAGCGGCTACGGCCACGCTGCTGTTTTCGCTGAATATCAACAAAATTCTGTCTAAAGAGTATTTGGCGAGGATCCGGTAGAAGAAAACAAAGCCGTGCAGGATGCTGATATTTTCTGGTTTCTGAATTGGCTGGTTCTTGTATGGCTTTAAGAAGAAATGCTATAATTGCATCAGGCTGAAAGAGGCCGGTAAAAGAAAAGGGGAAGGCCGTATATGCGGCAGAACGGAGGAAAAATGGCAAGAGAATATCATGTGGCAAAAGGAGGCAGCGACTGGGCGGAGGGCTCGGCAGGGGCGCCGTTTGCGACGATTCAGAAAGCGGCGGATGTGGCCATGCCGGGAGACACCGTGATTGTACACGGAGGTGAATACCGGGAATGGGTAGATCCTAAAATGGGAGGGATCAGCGACATAGAGCGGATCACTTACCGTGCCGCAGAGGGCGAGAGGGTGGTGATTAAAGGCTCTGAACGGATTACAGGTTGGGAAAATACTGCAGGAACTGTATGGAAAGCGGTGCTCCCGAATACACTGTTCGGAGATTTTAATCCTTACAATACCTACCTTTATGGAGACTGGATGGTGGGCCCGGCATATCCGACCCTGCATCTGGGAGATGTGTATCTGAACGGAAAATCTTTCTTTGAAGCCCTGAGCGTCGAAGAGGTGGAAAAAGCGGAAAAGAGGGAAAACGGCTATCAGCTGCCCTGGCAGAATTATCGGGAGCCCATCCTGAATACGGAGGATAGCATCTATCAGTGGTATGCGCAGGTGGACAGCGAGAACACCACGATCTGGGCCAATTTCCATGGGGCGGATCCGAACGTGGAACTGGTGGAAATTAACGTAAGAAAATGCGTATTCTATCCCAAGCAGGCGGGAAAAGACTATATTACTGTATCCGGATTTGAACTGGCGCAGGCAGCATGCCCGTTTGCTCCGCCCACAGGAGATCAGCCCGGACTGATTGGCGCGCATTGGAGCAAGGGATGGATCATCGAGAACAATGATATCCATGATGCGAAGTGCAGCGCGGTAAGCCTTGGAAAGGACGAGAAAACAGGGGACAACCTTTTCACCAAGACGAAGAGAAAACCCGGCTATACTTATCAGTATGAGGCGGTGGGCAGAGCGCTGCAGCTTGGATGGAATAAGGACAATATCGGTTCCCATATCGTGCGCAATAATATCATCCATGACTGCGGGCAGAACGGAATTGTGGGACACCTGGGCTGCGTATTCAGCGAGATTTATGGAAATGAGATCTTCCGGATCGCTACGAAGCACGAATTTTTCGGATATGAGATTGCAGGAATTAAGTTCCATGCGGCGATCGATACGCAGATCCATCACAACTATATTCATGACTGCACGCTGGCAATCTGGCTTGATTGGGAGACGCAGGGAACCCGCGTGAGCAGCAATCTGTTCACAGATAATATCCGTGATCTGATGGTGGAAGTCTCCCATGGCCCCTACCTGGTGGACAATAATATTTTCACCTCTCCCTATAGCTTTGAGAACGCTTCCCAGGGCGGCGCATATGTGCACAACCTGGTGCTGGGAAATATGAAACACTGGAATGAATTGAATCGTTCCACGCCGTACCATTTTCCGCATACGACCGCAATCATGGCGTCTTCCTTCATCTATGGAGGGGATGACAGATTCTATCAGAACATTTTTGTGGGCGGAGCGCCTTTGCTCGGAGAGACGAACGGAACATCCTGCGGAACGGCTGATTTTAACGGTCATCCCGCCAGCTACGAGGAATATATTGATTTGATTAATGAGGCATTCCCGGGAGACAACGAACTGTATGTGAAGGTGAAGCAGCCCGTATATATCGACCGTAACGTATACCTTCAGGGCGCAAAGGGATATGACCGTGAGAAATCCTGCTACACGGGCGACGCCGGCCTAAAGGCGCGGATCGTGAAGGAAGAGACGGAGGAAGGATGCCGGGTATATCTGGAGGTGGATGTGGACAAAGCCATACTGGATCAGGAGGCGGTTGTTATGCGGACACAGGATTTGGGCTGCACGAGGGCGGCAGAAGAACTTTTCGAGAATCCGGATGGAACGCCGATCGTATTTGACCGCGATTATTGTGGAAATAAGCGGGAAGAGGGGCATGTGATTGTAGGGCCTATAAATGATCTCGTGGAAGGGCATAACAAAATCAGGATATGGTAATCTTTTGCAGCGGTTCAGAATCAGGCCGATTGCTGTGATTCTGGAAAGATGTGAAAGTACCGATAGATAATTTGAATATATTTAAGGAAAGGGGAAAAGAAAATGGGAAAAGAAGTAAGGGGATTGGCACATGTGGCATTTAACGTATCCGACATGGAACGGTCGATTCGTTTCTATCAGGAGGCGTTCGGGTTTGAGAAAGCCTTTGAACTGGCGCACCCGAATACGGGAGAACCCTGGATCGTGTATCTGCATGCAGCAGGAGGGCAGTTCCTGGAACTGTTTTACGGTGGAATTCATGCATCGGAATATAAAGATGAAAACATTGGTTTTTCCCACATATGTCTGGAAGTGAGCGACATTCATGCGGCAGCCAAACGGCTGGAACAGGTGGGAGCTCCTTTGGATTCTCCGGTTAGGCAGGGGATGGATTTGAACTGGCAGTGCTGGACGCGTGATCCGGATAACAACCGGATTGAATTGATGCAGATGGATGAGAATTCAGCCCAGATGCGTTTTTTGAAGGAGCATGCGGAATAAAGAAGAAATGAAGTACTCTGAAAGGCGGTTCCCCGATGGAAGGATCATCGGTGGAACCGTCTTTTGGTTTATCTTTGCCTGGATACAGGACGATATTCTCCAGAATGCTGCAACTTTTAGGCAGATATAAGAGTCTATAATACAGAGAAATCAATCGGATCTGTGTAGAATTCAAGAATCGGAATGAAAGGGATATAGGAGGGAACGCAGATGAGTCAAAAAGGATGGGGACGTATTATTCTGATCGGATGGGCGGTATGTATGCTGGCAGGCTGCGGCAATGCGAAACAGCAGGCGGCGGAGACAACCGCTGAAGAAGTGTCCACAGAAGCGGAGACGACGACAGAAGGGGCGGCGGCAGCAGAATTGGAGGAGCTGGTTGCTTTATTGGGAATGCAAGATGAAGATACAGCCGGGCTTTTCGGAGGAGGAGAAGAGAACTGGACGGCGGATAAGAGTCTTTATATTGGCCGGAAATATCAGATAGATGTGGCGGGCGTTCCCTGCGAGGTGTCTACGAGCTGTGGACAGGACGGCAGCGTGGAGGCGGTTTCCATATGGATTGTCAGCGGAGAACGCGAGGTTACGGAAGAGGAAGTAGCGGAATGGAAAGAGCGGATTACGAATATGATGGGAGTAGATCCGGTCTGTGACGAGACGGTCTCAGAGGGCGGCAGTAAAAACTGCAGATGGACGGCCAACGGACTGGCCGCCAGCCTGTATCAGATGACGGATATTCTTACCGTCAGCCTGCAGCCTGCCATCGGGGAATTAAAGTGAGAAGATTCATGACGCTCCGGCGCGGAGGGTAAAATAAGAGAACAGACATTAAGGTGCCGCAGGCCCATGAGGGAACCTGCAGCGCTTCTGTTATCTCATGTATCTCTATTGCCTGCGGCTTATGAAACTTCCCGAATCTTCTCCCATACCTGTTTTACATCCTGGAAGATCCAGGTAGGATTGCCGTCCCATTCTTGAATATCCTTCATGGAGGCTTCCCCGGACAGCACGCAGATGGTATCCACACCTGCATTCGCTCCGGTTGCAATATCCGTGTAGAGACGGTCTCCTACGATGACCGCTTCTTCCCTGGAACAGCCGGTCTGTTTTAATACGCAGTCCACCATAATAGGCTGGGGCTTCCCGATGAAAAAGGGTTCCTTGCCCGTGGCATTTTTCAGCATGATGCTCATGGAACCGCAGTCTGGGATGAAACCAAAGCTTACGGGACAGACCAAATCCGGGTTGGTGGCCAGATAAGCCACATCCCGTCCCAGCATGATGCAGGTATTCCGGATTTTTTCTGAGGTATTTTCTGTATCAAAGCCGATCAGAACCACAGAGGCCTCATCGCTCACTTCTGTCACCACGTTAAGGCCGCTTTCACGCAGTTCCTGAACCAGGGAACGGGTGCCCATACAGTAGACGGTCTGATTCGGGTAATGCTCTTTGATATACATAGCCGTGGCCTGGCTGGAAGTATAGAAATCTTCATATCCCGCATCTATCCCCATGTGCGTGACTTTCTGCACATAGTCATTGACGGATTTGGAGGAATTGTTGGTGATGAAGATATACCTACCTCCCCGTTCCCTGATCTGTTTCAGAAAATCCGTCGTTCCATCAAAGATCTGATTTTCGTTATAAATTGTGCCGTCCATGTCCAGAAGCCAGAGCTTCTTTTGAAGCAGGGCATCTGCGGGATGTCCGATAAGATCTGTAATCATAGATTCCTCTCATTCTGCCGCCGCTGCGGCTGTATTGTAGAAAGTTTTTTTGTTCCCACGGGCAGGAAGCCGGTCGGGCACACCCGCAGGGATATTCGGCGAACGCGGGGCTCAAATACCCCGCAGTTTGCCGTGATATTTGATTATATCATACTTTCCGCATTCTTTCGAGGCATGTTCTTGGTGGCTATGATGTCCACGCCGCACCCGGCCGCATCCTTCAGAATGACATCTCCGATATGAACCGGGGCGGATACGGTCACATCCCGCAGCTGACGGATACAGTCAGCCATTTTTTCCTTGGGGATATCAGAAGCGGTTTTAACGGAAACCACAGGAAGGACGCCTCCGGATACGCGTACGGTACTCGTTACGATCCGGGTGGGAGCGGTGCACTCCTTGCGGCCATAGGCCTCTCCTCTTGGACAGGTATTGCCCGTCACACGGACGACTTTCCCGTTTTCCAGCGAGACGGTAAGCGGACAGCCGAGAGGGCAGTTGATACATATCAATTCACGTTGTTCCATTTTTTCCTCCATTATTTCTGTCAGGCAGCCGTTTTGAGGGCTCTGGACGGTTAGCCTAGTTAGCTTCTACCTGTATTGTGATATGTTCAGGAAGCCGTTCGTGCTCCTGCTGATAGGCGGACAGATCTGTGCGCTTCAGAATGATCTGTTCCATCTCTCCAGGAGCCAGTTTTTTCTTTTTCAATAAGGAAATCCGCTGGCCGTCCAGATATACGCCGATGGCACAGTCGCGATATACGGCGCCCACGCGGAAGCGGACGGTGAGCTGTTCTTCCATCCTGGAAAAGCGCAGAAGCTGGGGAACCGTATAGCGTACGCCGTTCTTGGCTTCAAAGCGGATGGGAGTCTCATCCGGAGCGGACTCTGTTTCCTCCTGTTTGGAAGAGAGGATATAGCGGGCTGCATATTTTCCGGCATTTTTTGCTTCTTGGGAGACATAATCTACCAGATCATGAACATGAAGCACGTTGCCGCAGGCGAATACGCCGGGAATGCTCGTTTCCAGGCTTTCGTTGACCGCAGGGCCGGAAGTGACCGGAGCCATCGTGACGCCTAGTTTGCCGGACAGTTCATTCTCCGGGATCAGGCCCACGGAAAGCAACAGCGTGTCACAGGGGATGAATTCTTCCGTGCCGGGAATGGGTTTGCGGTTTTCGTCCACCTTGGCGAGGGTGACGGCCTCCACACGTTCTTTTCCGCGTATCTCGACGACAGTGGTGGAAAGCTTCAGAGGGATTCCGAAATCGTCCAGGCACTGCACGATATTTCTCTGCAGTCCTCCTGAATAGGGCATGAGTTCGGCCACCGCCTTTACTTTCGCCCCTTCCAGCGTCATGCGGCGGGCCATGATCAGGCCGATGTCTCCGGAACCAAGAATGACGATTTCTTTTCCGGGCATGAAGCCTTCCATATTAACGAGCCTCTGCGCTGTTCCTGCGGAATAGATACCTGCGGGACGGTATCCCGGGATATTCAGCGCGCCTCTGGGACGCTCTCTGCAGCCCATGGCGAGGATAACGGCCCGGGTGCGCAGCGTCATCAGACCATCGTTGCGGTTGATGGCTGTAACGATTTTGATACTGTCGCCATCGGACGCTGGTTGTTCTTCCTGAATGTCGAGCACCATCGTGTTCAGCTTGTACGGGATCTGCAGCTGCATGGCCTGATCAATAAACCGTGCGGCATACTCAGGACCGGTCAGCTCTTCGTGAAATGTGTGCAGGCCGAAGCCATTATGGATGCACTGATTCAGGATGCCTCCCAATTCGTTGTCTCTCTCCAGGATCAGGATATTTGAAATTGCTTCTTCACGGGCGGAGATAGCGGCGGCTAGGCCTGCAGGACCTCCCCCGATAACGATGAGATCATAATCCGTCATATGTATAACCTTTCTGCATGAGTACCATGCGCATGATATTGTAGTTGTATTGGAACGGTTAGAATTCGGCAGCCGATTCCTTGGTGACGCCTGTAAGAAGGCGGCTGTCTCCTCCGCTCTTGGTGAGAGAAAGCGGATCCAGGCCTAATTCGCGTACCAGAATCTCCATAACTCTGGGAGAGCAGAAGCCGGACTGGCAGCGCCCCATCCCGGCGCGCGTGCGGCGCTTGATGCCATCCAGGGATTTGGCGCCCAGCGGACGGCGTATCGCGTTCAGGATTTCACCTTCCGTGACCATTTCACAGCGGCAGATCACATTCCCGTAGGCGGGATCCTGTGCGATAAGCGAGGCGAGTTCTTCCGGAGAACTTTCTGCCACACAGGGGATATCCTTTCTGGTAGAGATAAAGGAAGCTTTCAGGGAAGCATCCAACTTCCGGGCGATCTCTTCTGCCAGCATAAGCCCGATCGCGGGAGCGCTGGACAGGCCGGGGGAATCGATTCCTGCGGCGTTGAAGAAGCCCGGAGCGTCTTCGGCTTCTCCCAGGATGAAATCTTCCTTTTCTTCACAGGCTCTTAAGCCTGCAAAGGAGGTAATAGCCATGGAAAGCGGCACGCCGGAAGCGGACAGTCTGGCTTTCTCCATAACCTGGGCAAGCCCTGCAGATGTGGTGTTTGTCCCTTCTTTATCCCCGATATCCTCAGCAGTAGGCCCTGCCAAAAGGTTGCCATGAATGGTGGGAGTGACCAGGATCCCCTTGCCCAGGCGGGTGGGCTGCTGAAAGATGGTGTGAGATACGAAAGAACCGGCTTTCTTATCCATGAGAATATATTCCCCTCTGCGGGGAGTGATATGAATTTTGCGCGCGCTGACCATATTGTTGAATACATCGGCATATACGCCGGCTGCATTCATGACGATCCGCGTTTCATACGTTCCGTTTGAGGTGAGGATCTGATAGCCAAAATCCGTCTTTACAATATCCGTAACCTGCGTGTTGAAGTGGAATTCCGCCCCGTTTTCAAAGGCATTTTCAGCGAGTGCGATGGTCATTTTAAAGGGACAGACGATTCCGCCGGTGGGAGCGTCCAGGGCAGCAACCACATCGGGAGAAAGGTTTGGCTCCATTCTGCGGGCTTCTTCGCCGGAAATGAGGCGGAGCGAAGGCACACCGTTGCGAAGGCCCCGTTCATAGAGCTCTTCCAATGCAGGACGGCCCTCTTCAGAGAAACACAGAACCATGGAACCGTTTCGGCGGAAAGGAAAATCCAGTTCTTTGGACAGAGATTCCATCATGCGGTTGCCTTCCACGTTGAGTTTGGCTTTCTGCGTGCCTGGAAGGGCGTCAAAACCCGCATGGACGATTGCGCTGTTGGCCTTGGAAGTGCCGCAGCAGACGTCCTCTTCCCGTTCCAGAACCGCGAGCTTTAAGTCATAACGCGATAACTCGCGGGCGATGGCGCAGCCGGTTACACCTGCGCCGATGACAATAACGTCATACATAGTTTCCTCCATTCCGCTCCCATCTTTTGGAGCAAGCTTACTTAAATAATACTTAAGAGACAATGGGTGCCAGACACCCTTATATGCAAAAAGACAGCCCAAATACACATGCCCGCTAAGCATGCGATTTTGCTGTCTCCTTTACTCCTGCAACGTATATGTAATTGACTGAAAAAGGCTTTCGCCTACATAAACCAGACCTTTTGATTGGTAGTGGAAATGGATATCGCGCCCGCATTCAACGCGCCCATGATATCCTCTTTATCGGTGATCAACCCGCCTGCGATAACAGGGATCCTGCTTTCCTGGCAGATTCGATGTATAACCTTGGGCATCAGGCCCGGCAGCACCTCAATGATATCAGGGTGTACGGCGTCGGACTGCCGGCGGATATTGTCAAACGCCATGGAATCGATGGCGAAGAAACGCATGACTGTACACATGCCGCATTCCTTTGCCTGGCGGATAAGAGCGGGTTTTGTGGATATGATCCCGTCTGCTTCTGTGGTCTGGTGGATAAAATTGACCGAGATTTCTTTTGCGGAAAGTCCTTGGATCAGATCCAGATGAACGATCACCATCTTGCCTGCTTCTTTGAGCCTTTGTGTAATTTTGGAAATACTGCAGACATCTCCATAGAGAACGAATACGATTCCAATATCCGACTTTAAAGCAGCCTCCAGGCCTGTATCATCTTTGATGGCAGCGATTACAGGGCAGTCCTCAAACCGTTCCAGCCACGCTTTCTTCATACGTTCACCCCGTCATAAAAAAAGACAAACAAAACAAGGCTTCTATAAAGCCCGTTTTCCTTGTCTCCCGTCTCTTTTATCATTGTAGCACAGTGTGCAGAAGGGCGCAAGATTTTGCCTGTGATTTTTTGCCGCTGAACAGAAATAAAAAAAGCACCAACCCCAGAGCTCCTATGTCTCCAAAATCGGTACTTTCAATGCGCCTTCAGGGGCTCGAACCCTGGACACCCTGATTAAGAGTCAGGTGCTCTACCAACTGA
>ERZ826396.1689-NODE-1689-length-22389-cov-15.379914_pt1 | contig 22389 bp, 19 predicted proteins | sample MGYA00519926_ERZ826396 | MGnify/ENA primary metagenome ERZ826396 (study PRJEB31778, sample SAMEA3449230) | human gut metagenome | biome: human gut; feature: human-associated habitat; material: faeces | place: United Kingdom | collected 2010/2012 ... | reverse complement strand
CGCCGCCCCGAAGGGCCCGCTGGCGAAGGCGGCCGCGCTCGCGGCCGGGGGAGCCCTCCCGGCCGCCGGGGGCGCGGGGGCGGCCGCGGCGGTTGCGGCGACCGCATGCGCCGCCATCGTCGCCGTCTTCTCGTTCTCGTGGTTCTGGGAGGACGCGAACAGGGGCACCGCGGCCGTGCCCTTGCCCGCGGCTTGCGAGGCGCTGCGAGGAGAGGTCGAAGAGGTGTGCGCGGAGGTGCTCGACGAGGCGGGCTGGGCCGATTTCATCCTGGCACTCATGGCCGCCGAATCCGGAGGGGACCTGGGCGTGCCCGCAGCCGGAGGGGCGGACTACGTGTCGTGCCCCGGCGGCTGCGGAACGCCCCTGTCCTCCGTGAGGCAGGACGTCATGCAAGCGTCCGAATGCGGCTACGGGGGCGTAGTCGTGCACGGCGCGTCCCGCGGAAGCCCCGTCGCATGCTGCCCCTCCGTGGGAGAGTGGCCGTGGCGCGACGCGGGGGCATCGACGGCCCGGGCGTCCATCTACGCGGGAACGCTTTACTTCCGCGACGGGCTGGAGATGTGGAGCGGCTACCTGGGGGAGATCGGCATCGAGGACGCGGGGAAGCTCGCCCTCATAGCGCAGGGCTACAACTACAACATGTCGGCATGGTTCTCGTGGTGCCAGGCGCGCGGCATCGAAGAGTGGTCCATCGACGCCTCCGAGGAGTTCCAGGCGACGCTCCCCGAGGGCTTCAAGGGCACGGCGAACCACGCCGAAAAGGTGATGGCCTACTATCCGTGGGGGACCGGGTCCGAAGGTGGAAGCGATGCGCAGCAGTCCCTCGCGGACATAGCGCGTCAGAACGCGACGAACTCCCCTTACTACCAGCAGCAGTGCGCCAGATGGGCGAACGACATGTACGACAGGGCTTTCGGGTCCGGAGCGTGCGCTCGGTACGCGTCGGCCTGGGACGACTGGCTCGCGAACGGGGTGTCGGAGGACGCGGGGGCCATCCCCGTCGGGGCGGCGGTGTACGCGTCGGGCTGGCCCTACCCCGGGCTCGGGGCGGAGAACCCCTACGGGCACGTGGGCATCTACCTCGGAGACGGCCAGGTGGCCGACTACTCTCGGGTGTGGAGCCTGCTGGAATGGGCCTCCTCCCAGTACGCGAACTGCAACGGGCGCGTGGGCTGGCTCGGATGGGGCTGGCTTTCCGGAGACGACCTTTCGAGGAGGTGAGGGACCGGATGGAGCAGGATCGGAGCGGATACCACGCCGTCTCCCTGAGCGGGGGCAAGGACAGCACGGCGATGCTCCTCATGATGGTCGAGAGGGGCATGAGGGTTGACGCGGCGGTGTACGCGGACACGGGCATGGACCTCCCCGCCATGGAGGCCCACCTCGCGCGCGTCGAGGAGCTGTCGGGCGTGCCCGTCGTCCGCGTCCGGCCCCCGCTCTCGTTCGAGCACTACCTGCTCGACCACGAGATCACGCGCGGGAAGCGGGCAGGCGGCCGCGGCTACGGCTGGCCGCGGCCGCGCGCCCGATGGTGCACCGCCCGGCTCAAGGTCGAGCCGATCGCGCGCCACCTCCGCGCCGCGAGCGCGGGGAGGCCCGTGACCCAGTACCTGGGGATAGCGGCCGACGAGGCGCCTCGCCGGAGAAGGGAGAGGCGCGGGGTGCGCTACCCGCTGGCCGAATGGGGCGTGACGGAGGCAGACGCCCTGGACTACTGCCGGAGGCGGGAACTCGACTGGGAGGGCGAGTACCGGCATTTCAACAGGCTCTCATGCTGGTGCTGCCCCCTCCAGTCCCTCCCCGACCTGCGCGCGCTGCGAAGGCGGCACCCCGACCTGTGGAGCTTGCTGAGCCGCATGGACGAGCGGGCCTGGAACACGTTCCGCATAGGGTGCTCCGTCGCCGACCTGGAGCGGCGGTTCGCCTCCGAGGACGCGCAAGAGGGCCCGGCGGGCGGCGCCCGGACGGGAATCGACGCGAGAGACAAGGAGATGCCATGAGAGGGAAGAGGGCGGCGATCATCGCCGTGGCGGCCGCGGTCGCGCTGTTCACCGGGGGCACGGCCGCCCGATGCGCGGCCATGGTGGCCGCAGGAGACGGAGCGGCGGGCCAGCAGGAGAACGCCCAGGAGCGCGGGGAGGACGGCCGGGGCCTTCCGGACGGTGAGGCGGCCCCGCCCGGGGCGCAGGACCTCCTGGCGAGGCTCGGATCGGCCCCGTGGTCGGACGCCACGGGGTCCATCGTCCTCGAGTTCGGCGACGGGACGTTCACCGAGCGTCGGGCGGGAGAGTCCGAGGGCGTCGTCACGGAGTTCTCCATCGAGAGCGTGGACGCGAGGCCGAACGGGACGACCGCGGTCATCGAGGCCGGCGGCGAGCACGTGGCGCTCTCCCTGTCGCTCCCCTCCGAGGGGGCGGCGGCGGTCGAGTCCCCCGCGTTCAAGCTGGCCCCCTCGTATCGGGGAAGCGCCGAGGCGGCCTATGAGGTCAACGGGGTCACCGAGGAGGCCGCGGCCCTCGCCGCGGCGGCCCCGGAGGAGGTGGAAGCCGCCGTCGCCGAGCACTGCCGCGCCAACCTGCCCGCGGCGACCCGCGCCGAGTTCACGGGCCTGGCGTCGGTCGACTTCGATGCGGGCACCGCGACGCTCTACTTCGCCTCCGAGTTCGCACCGGGGGTGGAGGTGGCCGCCGTCTGCGACGGGAAGGGCGGGATCGCATGCTCCACGATGGCCGGAGGGCCGTCGTGACGCGCGCGGCCGCGGGCAGGATCGCCCTGTGCCTCGCGCTGGCCCTCGCTGCGACCGCCGCCCTCCCCGGGACGGCCTGGGCCGACATAGGCACCGATATAAACAACTGGCTCTGCGGCCTGTGCAACGACCTCGGCCGCACCCTCGCCTCCGTCTCCACCGACCTCGTGGGGGCGCTGGCCGCCGGAACCGTTCTCTCGCAGATGCAGCACGGCGGCCTGGGAGAGCTCCTCTCCGGAGTGCACGAGATGGGCAGCGCCGTCAACGCCAACGCCGTCCGTCCGCTCGCCTACTGCGTCCTGGCGCTGTCGATGGTCCTCCAGTTCGTCAAGCTGACGCAGCGGGCGGACGGCTCCATGACCGGGATGCCCGGGCTTGAGAACATCTGCATGCTGCTCGTAGGGTACGCGGTAGGCAAGCTCCTCATCGACAACTCGATGCAGATATGCGATGCGATCTACCGCACGGCGGGGAAGGTCATGGCGTCGATCACCGCGGCGAGCGGCGTCGCCGCGCAGTCGATGCCCGACGCGGCCTTCGAGAGCACCGACATAGCCGTCTGCCTCGTCGTGCTCGTCGTCTGCTGCCTCCAGATAGCCTGCGCGTTCGCTGCGCACGTGGTCGCCCAGCTGCTCGTGTATGGCCGAGCGGTCCAGATATACGTGTACGCCGCGTTCTCGGCCCTGCCCATCGCCCTGCTCGGCGTGGACGGCACGCGCGGCGCGGGGCTCGGGTTCCTCAAGAGCTTCGCCGGCGTCGCCCTCGCCAACGCGCTCCTGCTCGCCGTCCTGTACTTCTTCCCGGCGATCATCTCCTCCATCGGGTACGCGAACCTCGGAGACATGGGAGCGGTGGGGCAGCTCGCCGATGCCATGGGGGTGTTCGCCCAGTGGCTCGCGCTCATGCTCGTGATGCTCGTCGCCATGTGCAAGACCGGCTCGTGGGCCCGCGAGATACTGGGAGGATAGGCCGGAGGCGGCGCGGAGAGGGCAAAGGTGCCCATATGGGCACCTCGGCATCGCGGCGGGGCGAAAGCGCACAATGGGAGAACCATCCGACGAGAGAGGAGGCCAAAATGGAGTACGCCGAGACGAGGGGCGCGACGGGAGGGGTCCCGCAGGAGGAGAGGGTGCCCAAGGTGTACCTCACCGTCCCCACCGAGCCCTACGTGCGAGAGGTGGCGAAACGGGACGGGACGACGTTCAACGAGGTGAAGGTGCCCGCCCACGCGGAGATAGGGGGCAAGCCCCTCGGCAACGGGTGGGTGTTCAACCCCCTGTTCGTCGACGAGTCGAGGTACTCGTCGGCCATGAGCGTCATCCCCCTGCTCGCCGACCGCGACGTGCGCCTTCATCGCGATGTCCTGCTCTACGACCGCCGGGAGAACAGGCTGAAGCCCGCACTCGACCCGGACGGCAGGAGGCTCCAGGAGAGGATCGAAGTCTCGCCCCAGGCCCTCGAGGAGGCCATCGTCCAAGCGCTGACCACCGTCCCCGAGCGCGGCGACGAGGCCCGCGGGCGCGGCGAGCGCCCCGAGCCCGCGCGGCGAGAGAGCCTTTCGGCGCAGCAGGCCGCCGCTGTCGGGGCAGAGGGGTCGCGCGAGGCGGCCCGCCCGCAGACGGCCCCGGCGGCGTTCAGGGGCATGTCCATCTAGACGGCCCACCTCGATCCGGCCGAGCATCGCACAAGGAGGTCAGTATCCCGCATGGCGCGCATGAGAAGAAACGCCGTGGTTCCGGGGCAGCTATCGCTGGACCTGTTTTCCCAGGACGCCCCAGAAGTGGACAAGCCGGAGGAGCTCGCCTATAATGATAAACTGGGTTTTTCTACGGTTTTTCAAGGAAAGGAGCAAGGATATGCTGACGGATCAGGCGTACAGCGGGTACGCGGCGATGCGGCTGGCGTTCCTGGAGGAGAACGCCCCGGCCCTCTTGGAGGGCATGAGGGAGGCGGGAACGCTGGACGCCCACCTCGAGGAGACGGAGAAGCTCGTGAACGAGAGGAGGGCCCAGCTGGAGGAGGTGTACCGCGTCCAAGCGGGGGCCGACGAGGAGCAGAAGGCGCGCGACTGGGGGGCGTGGTACACGGCGGCGATGGCGGCTCAGATGAAGGCGCGCTCCCAAGCGGTCAAGGAGGTGGTCGAGGCCCTGTAGGGCTCCCCAAGGTAGACCTGGGAGCGCAGGCGGGCGGCGGCCCCGCGGACCACGCGGCCCGCAACCTCGCCGCCATCGAGGCCCTGGCCGCCGTCCGCGAGCGCGGCGGGCGCCCGACGGCCGACGAGGCGAGGGCCCTCGCCGCCTACTCGGGATGGGGCCCGTGCGCAGACGCGTTCTCGGGCAGAGGGGAATGGGCGGGAACCCTCGCGCGCCTCGAGGAGCTGCTCTCCCCCGACGAGCTGGCGAGCGCCCGGTCGTCGGTCCTGACCGCCTATTACACGCCCGAGGAGGTCGTGCGCGCGATGTACGGCACGCTCGGGCGCATGGGGTTCGGCGGGGAGGGGGTCGCGGACGACGTGCTGGAGCCCTCGTGCGGCGTCGGCAACTTCATGCTCGCCGCGCCCGAGGGGTACCGGTTCCGCGCCGTCGAGGTGGACCCTCTGTCGGCGGCCATCGCGCAGGCGCTGTCCCCCGACGCGGAGGTCGTGTGCGCGCCGTTCGAGGAGTGCGCTTTCCCCGAAGGGTCGTTCTCGGCCGTGATAGGAAACGTCCCCTTCTCGGACAGCATCAAGATCGCCTACCCGGGCGTCGGGACGCTGGCCATCCACGACTACTTCGTCCTCCGATCGCTCGACGCGGTGCGGCCGGGCGGCGTCGTCGCGGTGGTCGCGTCCCGCTTCCTGATGGACAAGCGCGGCGGGCGCGTGCGCAGGGAGATGGCGCGCAGGGCCGAGCTGGCGGCCTGCGTGCGCCTGCCCGGGAATGTGTTCCTCGAGCAGGCGGGGACCGAGGTCGCAGCTGATGTCATCTTCCTGCGCAAGAGGCCGGAGCGCCTCGAGGACGTCGACGAGCCCTGGGTGCGCTCCGTCGAGGTCGAAGGGGCGTTCGTCAACGCGATCGTCGCGCAGAGGCCCGAGTGCGCGGCGGGACGGCTCTCCATCGTGCCGGGCAGGTTCGGCCCCGTCCCCGCGGTCAGGCGCGAGGGGGACGAACCTTTGTCCGACGCCATCGAGAGGCTCGCGGCCAAGCAGCTCGAGCGAGTGGAGGATGCGCCGGGGACGCGAGCCCGCGCGATGGCGGCGAAGGCGCCGGAGCCCTACATTGCGAAGACGCCGAAGCCCTCCGGCGACTACGAGTACGCCCTGGACGAGGGCGGCCGCGTGTGGTTCGGCAACGGCAGCACCGTCGAGCCCGTGCCCCTCCCCAGGAGGGACGCCGACCGCCTCGCGGGCATGGTCCGCATCCGCGACCTGGCCAGAGCCCTCCTCGCCCTCGAGGCGTCCCCTTCGGCAGACGAGCGGCAGGTCGAGTCGGCCATGGGGGCGCTCAACGACGCGTACGACCGCTTCGTCATCTTGCACGGGCGGCTCTCCGACAAGCGCAACGCCAAACTCTACAGCCCCTCCGAAGCCTCGTACTACCTCCTGTCCGGCCTCGAGGTGACGGACGCCAAGGGGGAGTTCGTCTCCAAGGCGGACGTGTTCACCCGGCGCGTCGTGGCGGCCGAGCGCCCGCCCCTCGAGCGCGCCGAGTCCGCCGCCGACGCGCTGGCCTACTCGATCGACCGCAAGGGAGGGTTCGACCTCTCCTACATAGCAGGGCTCCTCGGCACGGACGAGGCCGGGGCGCTCGAAGAGCTGGGGGACCTGGCAGTGGTCGACCCCGAGACGGGCGAGGCGCTCATGGCCGACGAGTACCTCTCCGGCAACCTGGCCGGGAAGAGGGAGTGGCTCGAATCGGAGATAGGCCGGCTCAAACGCGAGCCGGAAGAGGGCAGAAGGGCGGCATGGCTCGCCGAGCGCGGGCTGGACGCCGTCGAGCCGGAGGAGGGGCCGTGGCCGGACCTCAAGAAGAACCTCGCGAAGTCGGGGGCCTGGGCCTCGGCCGTCAACCCGCTCGCAGCCGAGAGGTACGTGGCCGTGGGCGCCGTCCTGAACGGAAAGGGCTTCGCCGGCAGGTCGGCGGGATGCGGCATGGCGGCCGTCCGCGACCTGCTCGAGGAGTCCTCGCGCAGCGGGGTGCCCGCAGACGCCACCATGCTGAACTTCCTGACGCCGGAGTTCGAGGCCGCGGGATGCCCTCCGGGCGAGACGGCCGCGTACGGAGCGCTCCTCGCGTCCCTCCACGCCCCAAAGTCGGACGCCGCCTTCGCGGCGATGACCCGCATGAGCCTGGACATGGCGCGGGCGGCGTGCCGAGCAGCGGGAATCGACGCCCCGATCCGCATTGCGAGGGACGCCGCCGCACGGGCGCTCGCGGAAGACGAAGCCCTCCCGGAGTACCTCTTGGAGGTCGCCTTGGAGGAGGCGCCCTCGTACTACGAACGCAGGACCTACCTGCGGGCCACGCCGGAGGGCTTGGCCGCGTTCAAGAGGCAGCGCCGCACCTTCCTCGAGTCCAATCCGCGCGAGGAGGACGAAGGGCGCGTGCAGAAGCTCGAACGGCTCCTCGAAAGGGTGAGGGCCGCCATGCCGCCCGAGCTCGGCCCGGCCGACATAGCCCTCACGCTCGGGAGCCACTGGGTCCCGCCGAAGATCGTGTACGACTTCGCCGTCGAGACGTTCGGCCTCCCGACGCGCAACGGCGCGGTCATGCGCGGGTTCTCCGTGGCCCGTTCGGACGTGCTGGGGCAATGGAGGGTGTCCTGCTCGGGGACCGCCTCCCACGTGCGCGCCGCGGCCCGGGAGGCGTACGGCACTCCCGAGCGAAGCTGCTTAGACATACTCTCCTCGGCGCTCAACTCGACCGACCTGACGGTCACGAGGGAGGGGCGCGACGGGGAGAGGAGGAGGGACCATGCGGCGACGATGGCGGCGTGGGAGCGCAGGCGCGCCCTCGTGGAGCGGTTCAAGGAATGGGCGTGGGAGGATCCCGGGCGCGCCGCCGAGCTCTGCCGCATCTACAACTCCCGGTTCAACGCCACCGCGCCCAGATCCTACGACGGATCGTCGCTTACGTTCCCCGGCATGTCATCGGCCGTCGAGCTGACGAAGCACCAGCGGGACGCCATCGCGCGCGCCCTGCTCGCCCCGGAGGGCACGCTCATAGCCCACGTGGTGGGCGCGGGCAAGACGTTCGACGGGATAGCGGCGGCATGCGAGGCGCGCCGCCTCGGCAAAGCCAGAAAGCCCCTCGTCGTCGTGCCCAACCACCTGACCGAGCAGTGGGCCGCGGACTTCGTCCGGCTCTACCCGTCGGCGCGCATCCTGGTGATGGGCCGGGAGGACATGCGCGGAGCCGAGGCCGTCAAGCGGTTCTGGGGGCGGGCCGCCACGGGGGACTGGGACGCGGTGATCGTCGCCCAGTCGCGCTTCGGCATGGTGCCCGTCTCCCCCAGGCGCAGGATCGCGGCCCTCGAGAGCCGCGTGGAGGAGTTCACTCAGGCTCGGGAGGCTGCCGACGAGTCCGGCAACCCCCTGAGCGTGAAGCGCATCGAGTCTGCCCGGAAGGCGTCGGAACGCAAGATGGAGCAGCTGCGCGCCGAGATCGACCCCGAGGGGGTGTACTTCGACGACCTGGGCTTCGACATGCTCGTCGTCGACGAAGCCCACAACTACAAGAACCTCGCGGTGGCGACCTCGATCAGCGTGTCGGGGATCAGCGTGTCGGGATCGCAGAAGTGCGAAGACCTCCTGGACAAATGCGACCTCATCAGAGAGAAGAACCCGTCGAACCTCGTGTTCCTCACCGGCACCCCGGTGTCGAACAGCATGAGCGAGCTCTACAACATGCAGCGCTACCTCGCCCCCGGGCTCCTCGAATCCCAGGGAACGTCCTCGTTCGCGTCGTGGGCCTCCACCTTCGGCGAGATCACCGAGTCGGTGGAGCTCAGGCCGGAGGGCACGGGATTCCACATCAAGCAGCGGTTCGGGCGCTTCCACAACCTTCCGGAGCTCATGGCCTCGTTCCACTGCTACGCGGACATCAAGACGAACTCGGACATCGAGCTCAACCTGCCTGAGTGCCGGATCGTCCCCGTGGCCGTGGAGGCGACGCCCGAGCAGCGCGAGGCGGTGGGGGAGCTCGCCGACCGCGCGGCGCTCGTGCGGAGCAGGGCGGTGGACCCCGACGTGGACAACATGCTCAAGATAACGGGGGACGGGCGCAAGGTGGCGCTCGACCCGAAGCTGCTCGACCCGGACGGGGACTCCGACCCGCTCGACGGGGGCAAGGTGGACGCCTGCGCCCGGAAGGTCGCTTCCATATGGCGCGAGACGGAGCGGGAGCGGGGATGCCAGCTCGTGTTCTGCGACGCGTCCACGCCCGCCTCGGGGAAATGGAACATATACGAGGACCTGCGCGAGCGCCTCTCGGCCCTCGGGGTGCCCTCCTCCGAGGTCGCATTCGTGAGCGACGCGCCCACGCCGAAGAGGCGCGAAGAGCTGTTCGAGCGGGTCCGGGAGGGGCGCACCCGCATCCTCGTCGGCAGCACGCAGAAGCTCGGGACGGGGACGAACGTCCAGACGCGCCTCGTGGCGACCCACGACCTCGACTGCCCGTGGCGCCCGTCCGACCTCGAGCAGCGCCTCGGCCGCATCGTGCGCAGGGGCAACCTCAACGAGCGCGTGAGCGTCTACCGGTACGTGACCTCCGGGACGTTCGACAGCTACCTGTACCAGCTGGTGCAGAACAAGCAGGCGTTCATCAGCCAGGTGTTCACCTCGGAGTCGCCGGTCCGCGAGGCGTCCGACCTCGACGAGACGGTGCTGTCCTACGCCGAGATAAAGGCCCTCGCCACGGGCGACCCCAACATCCAAAGGCGCATGGAGCTGGAGAACCGGTTCGGGCAGCTCACGCTGCTGCGCTCGGCGCATTCGAAGCAGCAGGCGGACCTGCGCACGCGCATCGAGGCGCTGATCGCGCCCCGCGTCGAGGGCCTCTCCCGGAAGCTGGAGGCGGCGCGGAGCGACGGGCCGCGCGCCCGCGCCGCGCCGCCGCAGACGACGGAGGGCGGCGAGTGGAGGGGCATGGAGGTCATGGGCGATCGCCTCTCGGACAGGGGGGCGGCGTGCAGGGCCCTGTGGGAGCTGCGCGGGCGCGGCCGCCCCGGCCTTTCGGAGAGGGTCGGCAGCTACCGGGGGTTCGACGTGATGATGACGGCAGACCCCGACCCCCTGTCGGGGGACCTCATCCCCCGGATCGCCCTCGCGGGTGCCTGCGAGCACCGCGCCCCGAAACCCCTGCCCCATCCTTCGGCATCCGTCCAGGGATCGGCGATCGCCCAGATGGACCGCGTGATCTCCGAGATCGCGCAAGCCGAGGGGAAGCTGGAGGGGAAGCTCGCCGAAGCCCGCGCGGAGCTAGAGGAGGCGAGGGCGGAGCTCGGAAGGCCGTGGAGCCACGAGCGCGAGTACTCGGAGCTGTCCCGCCAGCTCGAAGAGCTCAAGAGGGACGAGAAAAGGACCCGCCGGCCCGCGTCGGCCCGGCGCATTGAGGGCCTGGCGCAGCAGATGGAGGAGGCGCGCGCCGCGTCCGCATCGACCGACGCGACGAAGGGCGCTGCGGAAAGGGCGAACGAGAGGGAGGAGACGCTGACATGAGGATGACGGACGCGCTGAGGACCAGGCTGAGGGACGCCCTCGCGGAGGCGGACGGCGCGGAGCCGACGCCCGAGCGCGCGAGGGAGCTCGAGCGCAGGGTCGAGGAAGCCGCGCGCGAGGGGCGCTGCCGCGTCGACTTCGAGGGGGCCGCCTCCGAGGCGTCGATCGCCTTCAGGCCCTACCGCGACGCGGAGTCCGGGGAGTGGCGCGCGGCTGCGGACGGGGAGAGGGTGGCCGAGCTCGTCTCCCGCGCCCATCTCGAGGCGGAGGCGGCCCGCGGCCCCAGGGAGGACGGCCCCATGCTCGTCGCGGACGCGGCGGACGGAACTGGGTCGTGGCTCGGCTACAACGGAGCCCCGGCCCCGGGAGGGCCCTCGCTCGGCACGTTCGACAGCCGCGGCGAGGCGGCCCTCTTCGCGCGCGGGGTGGGCCTCCCCCTCCGCGCCGACATGGCGGCCTGGCGCGCGGCCGACAGGGAGGCCCTGCGCCGAGGCAGCGCCGCGCAATCGCTCCTCGACGGCCCCTGGGGCATACGCGGGGAGGAAGTGCACGGGGTCGTCGACGCGGCCGAGAGGGCCTGGCGCATGCTCGGAGCCTCCCGCCCCCTCGACTGGATCGCGAGCATCTTGGCGGACGCCTTGGCCGAGACGGAGGGCCGGCTCTCCTTCGCCGACGCGCCCCGACTGCCCGAAGACGAGCTCGCGAGGATCCTCCGCGAGGCCCTGGAAGGGGGTGAGGGGCGCCTTCTCGACGAATGCGACTTCGCGATCCTCGAAATCGCCGCCCATCCCGAACGGGCCGGAACGGCGGGAACGTGGAGGCCGGGAGGGCCGGGCAAGGAGGGGCTCCTCGCGGAGGTGTCCCTGTCCGAGGCCCATCCCGGCCGCATGCGGTGGGCGCTCTACGAGGTGGACCCCGAGACGGGAGCGCTCGGAGCGAAGGAGGAGGGCGTCTCGTCCGGGTACGGGAGCTTCGAGGAGTGCGCCGAGTACGTCCTCGGCTGCCCGTCCGTCGCCTTCGCCCATCCGGGGAAGCCGACCTCCTCGGACCTGGCGCCTCCCGCGCGCGGCGCCGGGAGGCGCGGGCTGGGCGAGCGGATGGACGACGCGAGGCGCGAGGCGGACCAAAGGGGCTCCGCGCCGAAAGGGACGGAAGGCCGGGAGGCCAGATAGTCGAGAGAGGAGGAGCCGTTGAAGAGGCTCATAGTCGCAGAAAAGCCGAGCGTCGCGAGGGCCATAGCGCGGGCGGTCGGAGCGGACAGGGAGGAGGACGGGTTCCTCGAGGGCGAGCGCGACGTGGTCACTTGGTGCCGCGGGCACTTGGTCGAGCTCTCCCCTCCGGACAGGTACCCCGAGTGGGCGGGGCGCTGGAGCCCCGACGACCTGCCCATGGTGCCGGAGGAGTGGCTTTGGGAGCCTTCGGAGGAGGACGGCGCCGCGCGCCAGCTCGGCATCGTGACGTCGCTCATGGGAAGGGGCGACGTCGCGGAGCTGGTGAACGCCTGCGACGCCGACCGCGAGGGGGAGGGCATCTTCCGGCGTGTGCTCTCCCATGCGGGGTGCCCGAAGCCCGCCCTCCGGTTCTGGAGCACGGCGCTCACTCCGGAGGCCGTGGAGAGGGACCTTGCCGCCATGCGCCCTCTGTCGGACTACGACGGGCTGGCCGACGCGGCCGAAGGCAGGGCGAAGGCCGACTGGCTCGTCGGGCTCAACGCCACGCGCGCCTACGCGTCCCTCTACGGTGCGCAACTCACGGCGGGGCGCGTGCAGACGGCGGTGCTCTCCCTCGTCGTCGAGAGGACCCGGGCGGCCCGGTCGTTCGAGGCCGTTCCGTTCTGGCTGGTCGAAGCCGATCTCGGCGGCTTCGCGGCCGAGTCCGGCAGGTTCGGCTCGCGCGAGGAGGCCGAGGCCGCGGCCGAGAAGGTGCGCGCGGCCGGGACGGCGGCCGTGGAAGCGGCGGAGAGGAGGGAGGAGCGGCCCAAGGCGCCGCCGCCCTACGACCTCACGGCGCTCCAGCGCGACGCCGCCAAACGCTGCGGGCTGACCGCCGACGAGACGCTCAAGGCCCTCCAGTCCCTCTACGAGCGCGGCCTGGTCACTTACCCGCGCACGGAATCGCGCCGCATCTTGGAAAGCGACGCCGAGGACGCCTCCCGCGCGCTCGCCCAAATCGCGCGGCCCGAGGTGGCCGGGGCCGCCGCCGAGGCATTCGACATGGGGAGGGCGAGCGTCCGCGCGATCATCGGCGACTCCGAGGTGTCCGGGCACGGGGCGATAGTCCCCACGAGGATGATGGACGCGCAGGCGTTCGGGCGCCTGGAGGGCCGGGAGAGGAGGGTCGCCCTCCTCGTGTGCTGCCGGCTGCTCTCGGCCACCATGCCCCCGGCGGCGCGGCGCCGGACCAAGATCGTCGCGAGGGCCGGGGGCGTCGAACTGCGCGCCTCGTCGTGCGAGACGCTGGAGGCCTCGTGGGAGGCCGTCGAGGACGCCTGCGCGGCGATGCTCGGAGGAGAATCGGCGCGCGGCGCCGGTAGGGGCGGCGCGCCCATCCCCGAGGACGTCGCGCGAGGGGGCGCCCTCGGGCTGGGAGGCGTGGAAGTGAAGAGGGGCGAGACCTCCCCGCCGAAGCCCTACACCGAGGACGGGCTGCTCGAGGCTATGCAGCACGCCGGAAGGCTCATCGGCGACGCCGACTTGCGCGCCGCCATCGACGACGACTCGTCCCACTCGGGAGGGCTGGGGACGCCCGCCACGCGGGCGTCGATCATCGAGAAGATCATAGGCCGCGGGTACGCCGAGCGCAAGGGCCGCGCCATCGTGTCGACCCCCGACGGCGAGGCCCTCGTCGACCTCGTGGACGAGGGCCTCAAGTCCCCCGAGCTCACCGCCCGCTGGGAGCGGGCGCTCTCCCTCGTCGAGCGCGGCGAGATGCCCCTCGGCGACTTCATGAGCCGGATCGAGTGCTATACGCGGGAGGTGGTCGCCGCGGCCAAGGAGTCGTTCGATCCGGCAAGGACAGTCCGTCGGCGAGCGGAGGAAGCGGGCGCGTGCCCGCGGTGCGGCAGCCCCGTCGTCAGAACCGGGGGCGTCTACCAATGCAGCAGCAACCGCTCCCGAAGGGAGGAGGACGGCTCGTGGACCCTGACGGCAGGATGCGGGTTCAAGCTGTTCCCGACGGTGGCCGGCAAGAAGCTCACGGGGTCCCAGGTCGAAAAGCTGCTTTCCGGAGAGACCGTGCGCGCCAAGGGGCTCAGGTCGAGGAAGGGGTCCTCCTTCGAGGCGGGGCTGAGGCTGTCCCCCGGAGGGGAGGTGGAGCTCGTGTTCGGCGAAAGGCGGCGAAAGGACGGCCCCGCCCCCTCCAAGCAGAGAATCAGGAGTTGTCAAAATGATATCAAATGAAGCGATCTACATACCATTTGCTATACTTTTAGGACACGCACCTGCCAAGAGGAAGGAGGCGGTCCGCATGGCCACCACTCAGATGAGCCTGAGGATGGACGAGGACGTGAAGAGGATGATGGACGCGACCGCGAGCGCCATCGGGATCACGAGCGCCACGGCGATGAACATATTCGCCCGCCAGTTCGTGGCCGCCGGAGGGTTCCCCTTCGAGGTGAAGGCGCCGAAGGCCGCGGCGCTCCCCGCGATAGACAGGGAGAGGCTCTACCGACCCCAGAAGACGCAGGACGGCTCCCCCGTCCTGCCGAGCGAATGGCTCGACCCGGAAGGGGACGTCTATGACAGCCTCGCCTGAGCCCCTTGAGGTGTGGCTCTGCCGCTTCAGGTTCTTGGACGCACCCGAGGTGAAGAAGGTGCGGCCGGCGGTGATCCTCGAGGCGGACGAAGGGGCGCTCGTCGCCGTCGCCGTCAAGGTGACGAGCCACGCGCCCCGGGACGAGCCCGGGGAGTTCGAGGTGGCCGACCTCGTCCGCGCCGGACTGCTGAGGCGGTCCACCGTGCGGTGCTCGCAAGCCATAGAGATGCCTTTCAACGACCTCATAAGGCGCATCGGGGAGCTCGCGCCCGCCGACGCCGCCAAGCTGGCCGACGGCATCAGGGAGGCCGGCATCGCCCGCGACGCCTAGCCGACCGGCATCCGCGCCCGGACGAAGGGCCGCACCAAACCGGGCAATCCGCGCGGGGCCCCGGGCGACGCCCGGGGCCCCGTTTTCGCATGCGCGCGGCCCCGCAGCCGAGCGATGTCCATATGGGCACTTCCCGACCCGATCCCCGCCACGAGGGACAATGGGCCAGGAAGGAAGGTGCCGCGCAGAACGGCGCACAACCACCGAAGGGAAGCGAGAAACGGCGCACACGGCTCGGCGGCATCCTCCTTCGCCGAAGGGACGGGAGGAAGGAGCAGGGGCCCATGGACAGCGTCGCGCCGGCCAGCCGCAAAAAGAAAGCGGCCATCAGATACGTCAGCCTCTTCTCGGGGATCGAGGCGGCGGGTTGCGCATGGAGGCCTCTCGGATGGGACGCGGTCGCGTTCAGCGAGATCGACCCCTTCTGCAACGCCGTCCTGTCCGCGCGCTTCCCGGGCGTGCCTAACTTGGGCGACATACGAGACGTCGATTGGAGGGATCTGGGTGGAGAGGCGGACATCGTCGTCGGAGGGAGCCCGTGCCAAAGCTTCTCGGTTGCCGGGAACCGAACAGGGCTCGAAGGGGAATCCGGGCTCATGCTCGAGTACATTCGAGCGGTACGCGAGATCATGCCTCGATGCTTCTTGTGGGAAAACGTCCCGGGGGCGCTCTCGTGCGAGGACGGGAAGGCTTTCGAGCTGCTGCTCGGGAAGATGGATGAACTCGGGTACGGTTTGGCATGGAGAGTGCTGGACGCGCAGTTTTTCGGCGTACCCCAAAGACGCGAGCGTGTCTACCTTGTCGGCGTGCTTGGAAGCGCCGCCCGTGCCTGCGAAGTACTATTTGAGTCCGAAAGCATGCCTTGGGATGCTCCGACGAGCAGAGAAAAGAGGGCGGCCCTTGCCGACAAGGCTCAGGGCGGCCCTCGTTCTGCAGGCTTCCGGTTCAACGCCCCTCCCGCCGCAAAAGGGATAGGGTACGTCGAGGAGGGCTCGCCCACGATGACGGCCGGGCGCTGCCCCGCCGTGTGCTACGGAATAGCGGGCAACACCGTGGGGCGCGCGCCGGGGAACGGGGGCAACGGGCAAGGCTTCTGCGACCCAGACGAGGCCGGCATGTACACGCTCACTGCGGCCGACCGGCACGCCGTGGCGGCACCCGCCGGAGGGCGCCCTGCAGACGCGCTGTGCGTCGCCTCCACGAACCCCAACGCGTCGATCGGCGAGGAGTTGTGCGGGAGCCTCACCGCAAGCGCAGCAAAGGGCGGGCCCATGGTCTGCCCGGGCGGCGGCCCCGTCGCGTTCGCCCAGAACGTCCGAGACGAGCTCCGCCTCGTCGGCGGGAAGGGCGACCACGTCGGGGCGCTCGCCGCGAGCCCCGGCGCGAAGCAGGCGAGCCACGTGCTCGAAGAGCTCTGCGTGCGCCGCCTGACGCCGCTCGAATGCGAGCGCCTGCAGGGGTTCCCGGACGGCTGGACCGATGTGGAGTACCGCGGCAAGCCAGCTTGCGACACCCCGCGCTACAGGGCGCTGGGCAACTCCATGGCCGTCCCCGTGATCAGGTGGATCGGGAAGCGGATGGAGGCCAATTGGGCCTGCGGGCATTTCTCCGTCCCTGAATAGGAAAACGGTTCGGCATGACCGATCAGCCATGCCGAAACCGTCGAAACCGCCAAAGAAGCCCCGCGCATGGAACGAGGGGCTTCTGCTTTTGCCTATCGGGGAAGCGGCATCATTTGTTTTGCGTCAGCGGATTCCCCCCGCTTCCCCACGCCTCGATCAAGCAAAGCCCCCTCCGGATCATTTCAAGCCCCCTTCCCTTTTCGCTCGGCAGGACTCGTCCGATATGCCCTCAGTCGACGTATCCACCACGATTCCGAAAATTGCGAGAACGGAGAAAACGGCGTTCACAAGGTCTATCGCGTCGCCCTCCATCGCCGAAACGTCGACTTCGACGCCAAGCACCTTGAGCACAAATTGGGCCAAGATGAGAAGAGCCGGTATCAGGGCGATCCAGAAAGATTTGTTGGACACCCGCGATTTCCAGTCTATTCCAAACATGCTAATCACCTTTCGAACAAAGCGCTAAAAACGGCATTGGCAACGAGAGAGGCGACGGCGGCGGCAACCGCGAGCTTCCAAGCTGCCAAAAGCTCCTTTGGCTCGCTTTCGGCGTCGTCCGCCTTTCGCTCAAGATCGCTCACGTCCTTGAGAACGAAGTCCATCTTCGCGTTGCTCGCATCGATGGCCCGCGAATTGCCCTCCATGGTTTCATGATCGGTCGCGATCTTCTCTTCAAGCGCCTTTATCCTGTACTCGTGCAGAATATGTTCCGAACATTTGCCCACAATCCGCCCTTTCCCCGCGGTTCAGCAGCTAGCGAATCCCATTCTCGTCAGGCGTAACCATTTGCGCGATCGCCGCAGCCTCTTTCTCGGCGCCCTTCGCCTTCTCGCGGATGCGATAAAGCCTTGCCTTCTCCGCGTTGGCCATTCTCCTGAGATACGAGACCTCCCATTCCTCGATGGCGACAGCGTTCTCCTCCTCGCACCGGCGCCTCTCGTATTCCGAGGAGCCGTCTGCCTTTTTCATCTTGGGTTTCGGAGGGATGCTGCTTCCCCTTTTGAACTGTTTCGACAAGAATTCCGCGCGCGCTTCGTCAGGAAGCTCCAGAAGGGCCTCTTCGCACCGGCGTCGACACCTATCGACCCGGCTCCTTAAACGGCACACGAGGCACAGCCCGGTGCCCTTGAACACCTTCGTCCTCCACGTTGCGCAGTTCGGGCACCAGACAAGCACGGACTCGTAGTGCCTAAGAGAGACGCCTTCTCCGCCCTTCCTAAGCTCGCAAACCTTGCTTTGCACGGAGGCCTTGCTTCTTCCAAGGGCTTCGCAGATTTCGTTTGCCGAAATCCGGCCAGCCCACTTCTTGAGGAAACGCACTTCCGAAGTGGTCCAGCTTCTTCTCGGCATGCTCCCGCCCATAAGAAATTCCCTTCTCGCCACCAAAGCGAGGGAAGTATCTCCAAGGCGTTACTTTTTTCGCGCTCGTCAGAAAGCCCAAGACCCTACAAGCGCTCGAAGCCGGAATGCGAGGAAGAGCGTTTTTCGCTGCGGTTGCCGCGGCAAAGAGCGACCACGCGCCCAAGCCATCGATTCAGGTAACGCCGCGAGCAGGATGGACGCGAAGGCGGACGAAGGGTCTGCCCAGACGCAAGGAGCGTGGTGAGAATGACGAGCAAGAGCGAAGTGGCTGCGCAGATCATGGAGCACCTGTGCACCCACGACGGAGGCGGCGGACACGGCTACTCCCAGCCGGGCAGATACGGGACCGGGACCGAGTCGATAGTCATAGACGGCGTCACGTACAGCTTCGCAGGAGGGGACCGCGACTGCTCGAGCGCGGTCATCTCGGCCTACGAGGCCGCCGGAGTGGACTGCGGCGGCGCGACGTACACGGGAAACATGAAGAACTGCATGTGCTCCACGGGCAACTTCGAGTGGATGCCCATGTCCTACATCGCTCAGCGGGGCGACATCTACCTCAACGAGCACGGACGGGGCATGTCCGGCAACGGCCATACGGCCATGTGCACGTCGGCGTACCCCGACGAGCTGGCCGAGTTCTACGGCCCGGAGGGAGGCGGCGTGGACGGCCAGCTGGGCGACCAGACCGGATGGGAGTCCCGCATCGTCCACTACTACGACGCCCCATGGGACGGCATCCTGCGCTACGTCGGCGAGGGCGGCGGGGTCCAGCCGCCGAGCGGCGGCCTCCCCGACCTCCGCTACCGCGTGAAGACCGCCCAGGCCGGCTGGCTGCCCGAGATGGTCAACTGGAGCGACACCGGCCCCGTCGGCGACGACTTCGCGGGGAACATCGGGCAGCCCATCACGTACGTGGCGATGGACATTTACTGCGGGTACTACCAAGTGCGCACGGAGGCGTCCGGATGGCTGCCCCCCGTGAGCCAGTACAACATCTACGACGAGATGTACGGCTGCGCCGGAGACGGCTCCCCCATCACGGGCATACGGTGCTGGACCGACTCCACGAACCCCGACGTCGGCGTTCTCATGGTGCGCTACCAGGTGGCGACGGTCGGCGGCGTCTGGCTCCCCGAGATGCACGACCTCTACGACCACAGCGGGTCCGGCGACGACTACGCCGGCAACGGCGCCCGCATCGACCGCTTCCGCGCCTGCTACGGAAGGGCGATCTAGCCGGGGCCCCGCGCCCGGCCCGGAGGGGGCCGCCCCTCCGGGACCGTCCCAGCACTCGTCCTACGAGGTGGCCGCCGTCCCCTGGCCCTGATCGAGGCCCATGACGGCCCTCATGTCCTGATATGCGGCTTCCAGGGCCTCCATGTCGTCCTCATCGGCGGAGACGACGCGAGCCAGCACCTTGGCCATCTGACCGAAGTCCTCCTGCAGGGCGAGCAGCTTCGGAGAGTCCGCCCGGCCCTCCTCGAGGGCCTGGTCGTACTCGGTCTCGATCAGCATCTCGAGCCAGTTCATGCACACGAACAGCTTCTCCGTGAGGGCGCGCTTCGAGAACGGCTCGACGCGGGCGTCCTCCTCAAACCATTCAGGGACGTAGCCGAACTCGTCGGACACATCCTCCCGCTCCTCCCCGGAGCCGACCGACCCCTCCTGCGAGCAGCCCGCCATCGGAAAGGCGGCGAGGGCCGCCGCCGCAAGGAGGGCCGCGGCCCTCGCGCCGCTACGCACGGCCGCCCCCTTCCTCGGCGTCGAGGCGCTCCCACATCCCCGGGCTCTCGTCCACCTCCAGTATGTCGAGGAGCTCCCCGTAGGCCGCCTCGAGCGCCTCCGTGTCGGACGCCTCCATGGACACGACGCGCGCGAGAAGGTCGGTCACCCGCTCCTCGCGCTCCTGGTACTTCCGGAGGACGTCCTCGTCGTAGTACTCGCGCTCGGGCTGGCCCTCCATGTCCCTCACCACGCCCTCCGCCGTCCCCGCCTGGTAGAACACCAGGGAGACGAGGGTCGGCTTCGTCACCTCGTCGAGGAGCACCTCCCGCGAGGACATGGGCGACAGGAACGGCTCGGAGGTGGTGACTCCGTCGGCCACCACGGGGGAGTCTGCCGAGACCGCGCCCCCCTCCGCGCATCCGGCGCCCGCAAAGGCGAGCGAACACGCGAGCGACGCCGCGCAGAACAGCGGCACCCTTTTCGAAGTGTTCCCCATCGCCGATGCCTCGCTTTCCCCGAAGACCGCCTGACGAACTCAACGGCATTCTACCTCGCGGCGCCGCGGATGGCGAGGCCCGCCGCGGACCCCGGGCCGGCGAGGCCCCGGGGCCGCGGACCGGAAAGAGGTGGGCGGGGCGATCCTCCTCTTCGACGTTCCGTCGCTTGCCTTCGGCGGGCCCGGCTCGAAGGAAGCGAGGGGGATGGGCGAGGGCATAAGGGCCGTGCGCGAGAAAGGCAGAGGGCGGCCGCAATCGCCCCGACGGCCCCGACGGCTTCGCCTCCCGGCCCCGGGCGCGTTCGCGACGCCCCCGGCGAAGGCCCGCCCGACGGGAGGAGACCTCACAAGAGGGACATCGCGAGCACCACGAGGGGGACGCCGGGCACGAACGCCGCCTCGAACACAAGGGCCGACGCGGCCACCCGCCCGACGCTGTACGAGTAGGGCTCGTAGGAAAGCCTGCGGCACGTCGCCAGGAAGACGAGAAACGACGCCGCGAGGGCGACGCTCGCGCACAGGTAAGGGGACAGGAAGGCCCAGGACAGGAGGCTTTTCGCGAGGAACCCCCCTGGAGTGGCGGCAGTGGCCGCCAGAGCGAGCAGGGCGTTCCCGCAGGAAGCCGCCCCCACCCCGAGGGGCGCCGACACGGGACGGCTCCTCCTCCCCCGCCCAGCCAGGATCGGGACCCAGAACGCCGCGGCGAACACCGCCGCAGGGGCCAGGCAGAGCGCCGCCCCGGAGGGGATCGCCAGCCATTCCAGCAGGGTGCAAGTCCGAACGAACACGAAGCCTCCTCGCGACCGGCCCCGGCGCGGGGGCGCCGCCCCCGCGCCGGAAGCCCAGCCGTCCGCGCGGCGGACGGCCTAGACCTTCCCATCTTGCATCTGCCAATGATCCTCTAAGAGGAGAATGCTTTCAACCACGAAAGGTACGTTTCGGGGCCGTGAGCATGGAAAATCCGAGGCGAAAGCAGACCCCCCGCAATAAGGTACCCCGCCAAATCAGGAAAGCTTGCAGAAGCCGTCGAAAAGTCGGCGATATCGCCTCCACCTCCCACAACACCGGCAAGCTTCATGAAGTACTCGTACGTGGTCAATTGGCCAACTCCGTGCCTCGTCTCATAATAGGCTTGGACGGTCGGCGCATAATTTCCGACATTCGCGATGAACTCGGATGTTTCCGCAGCGCCAGTATAGTTGAGATGATCCTCTCCGACCAATTTCTTGAAGTGATCGTTCATCAGGGAATGCAATTGGTCGTACGAGCTCATCTCTGTGTTCGAGAGGGATGGCAGCTCGTGAACAACACCGTGCTTCCCGAACCCCCATTTCTCCAAGGGGGCTTTCGGGACAAAGTCCTCCGGATTGACCACGTTGTGGATATTCGGCAGAGCACTGACAGATGTAGAGACGTTTGGGGTAGCAAACGCATAGGCAAAAATGTTGTTGGAGACGAAGCCGCTCGCCATGAGGCGCTTGGCGAGCATGTTAGCCACTGCTGCCCCGCGACTATGCCCTGTAACCAATATCTTAGTTGAAGCCGAGTTGATTCCCTGATCTTTTGCTTATGTGCGATAAAGAAGTAATAGAAGTGTAAAAAATTTTGCCGTTCCTATCCGGCACTTGGCCATTGTGTCGGATAGGTCGGGCGTTAGGCTTCGGGCAAGTCAATCTTGCCGACAAAGCTGTAATAAATCTCAATGTCCTGCCTGCGGGTGCCGTTCTCGTCATAGCTGCACTCATGCACGACGATTTTCTCAATCATTTCCCGCAAGAGGGTGGGGGTCAATTCCTCAAAGGCAAGGTGCTTTCGGACGATACCCATAAACTTTTCCGCGTTGACGGTGGCGGCCTGCGACTTGGAAAGTTCCTCCTGCAAAGCGGCGGCGCGGTCTTTCAGTTCCCGCTGTTCCTGCTCATAGTCTGCCGACAGTTCCATGAAACGCTCGTCGCTGATTTTGCCGTTCACATTGTCCTCATACAGCCGCTTGATAATGCGGCTCACTTCGGAAATGCGCTCCTGTGCCTGTTCAAGCTGCTTCGTGGCTGCGGCGGTCTTTCTCTTGCCGCCGATCTCGTTCTGCTGGATAAGCAGCTTCACAAAGCGGCTCTCATGCTTGGCGGCGTATTCGGTCACTTGCCGGAGATTGGAGAGGACACCGGCGGTCAACAGGTCGGTGCGGATAAAGTGCGCCGTACAGTCGCGGGTGCGCTTCTTGTAGCTGCCGCAGATGTAACAGTCCTGCTTGCGGTTCTTGTTCTGATACCGCTGCTGGTACATCACATGGCCGCAGTCGGCGCAGAACAGCATACCGGAGAACAGCCCCACTTCATCATAGCGGTTCGGGCGTTTGCGCTGCTTGCGTAACTCCTGCACGCGCTCCCATGTTTCCGTGTCGATAATCGGCTCATGGTGGTTCGGGAAAATGGCCTGCTTCTCCACGGGGTTCTCTACGCTGTGCTTGGTCTTGTAAGAGGGCTTCTCCGTCTTGAAGTTTACCAGACAGCCGGTGTACTCCCGGTTTTCGAGGATATGAACGACGGTGTTCGTCGCCCATTTACACTCATAGCCGGGGTGGTAGCGGCGTGTGCTGCCTGTCCTGCGGTATTCCAGCGTCCCCGGCGTGGGGATTTGCTGCTCCGTAAGCATAC
>ERZ826396.1684-NODE-1684-length-22442-cov-3.281592_pt1 | contig 22442 bp, 22 predicted proteins | sample MGYA00519926_ERZ826396 | MGnify/ENA primary metagenome ERZ826396 (study PRJEB31778, sample SAMEA3449230) | human gut metagenome | biome: human gut; feature: human-associated habitat; material: faeces | place: United Kingdom | collected 2010/2012 ... | reverse complement strand
AGGTAGGACTTCTTGCTAGACGTCTTACAGGTAAATATATTGCTCCGAAGGCAGAGCACCTTGAGAAACGTGTTGAGGAAATCAATCATGGTGAATATGATGAGCTGATTGAACAGATTATGCAGAAACCGATTACTGAGATGAAAGAACTGTACAATACAAGAGAGATTGAGAAATAGGAGGAGGGATGACCATGTTTACACCGGAAATGATGGAGTCCGTGAAAAGAGTCGAGGCTACCAGGGCGGAACGTATGAAGACGGAACCAAGGCGGATGACGGCAGAAGAAAAAGACACGCTGCTGAAAGAATTTCACCCGGACTACAGAGAAGAAGCGTTTAAAGAGATCAAGATCGGACCGAATAAAGGACAGAAAGCGCCGGAAGAGCTGGTACACCTTCTTCATTCCAACAGCCGTCTGTTAGGCGAAAAGATCGATCTTTCCAAGGTGGACTATGACGTGGATGTGCTGGTCATCGGCGGCGGCGGAGCCGGAGCATCCGCGGCGATCGAGGCCCATGAGGCGGGAGCAGATGTGATGATCGCAACCAAACTCCGGATCGGAGACGCCAATACCATGATGGCAGAGGGCGGAATCCAGGCGGCGGATAAGGAGAATGATTCTCCTGTACAGCATTACCTGGACGCATTCGGCGGCGGACATTTTGCGGCAAGGCCGGAACTTTTAAGAAGACTTGTCATGGAGGCCCCGGATGCGATACAATGGTTAAATGACTTGGGAGTCATGTTTGATAAGGATGAAAACGGACGGATGGTCACCACCCACGGCGGCGGAACATCCAGAAAGCGGATGCATGCCTGCAAGGATTATTCCGGAGCAGAGATCATGCGTACCCTTCGGGACGAGGTGCTGAACCGGAAGATCCCGGTGGCAGAGTTTACAGCTGCGGTAGAGCTTCTTAAAGATGAGAAAGGCCAGGTAGCAGGAGCTGTTCTTCAGAATGTGGAGACTGACGATTACCTGGTGGCCAGGGCAAAGACGGTGGTGATCGCTACCGGAGGAGCCGGAAGGATGCATTACCAGGGATTCCCTACCTCCAACCATTATGGGGCGACTGCCGATGGACTGATCCTTGGATACCGGGCAGGAGCGCCGCTTCTTTACCAGGATACGATCCAGTATCATCCGACGGGCGTTGCATTTCCTTCTCAGATCTTTGGAGCGCTGGTGACAGAGAAGGTACGTTCTCTGGGAGCACAGCTTGTTAATATTGAAGGCGAGGCATTTATGCATCCTCTGGAGACCAGAGATGTTGCGGCAGCCGGAATCATCCGTGAGTGTACGGCAAGAGAAAAAGGCGTGACTACACCGCTTGGCAGCGGCGTATGGCTGGATACGCCGATGATCGAGCTTTTAGGCGGGGAAGGAACCATTGAGAAACGGATCCCGGCCATGCTCAGGATGTATTTAAGATATGACATTGACATGCGTAAGGTTCCGATCCTGGTTTATCCGACCCTGCATTATCAGAATGGAGGCCTGGAGATTAACGGAGACGGATTTACAAAAGTCATGGATAATCTTCTGGTAGCAGGAGAGGCCGTGGGCGGTATCCACGGAAGAAACCGCCTGATGGGCAACTCGCTTCTGGATATCATCGTATTTGGACGCAATGCCGGAAAAGCGGCAGCTGCAAAGGCAAAGGATGTATCTCTTGGAACAATGAACCTGGATCATCTTGCCGCTTATGCCGAGGAACTGAAAGAGGCAGGCCTGGATACACACGACGTATCCCCGCTGCTGCTTCCGAAATATGCAAGACACGAGCGGTAAAGGAAGAAATGAAGTATGGAAATCATTACATGGTTCCGGGAAAGTGTGATGGGAAATACTCTGATGGTTGTATTTCTGGTAGCGTTTATCGGTTATCTTGTGGGAAGCATTAAGATCCGCGGGGTAGAGCTTGGAACAGCGGGAGTGCTGCTGGTGGCGCTGGTTTTTGGCCACTTTGGATTTGAGGTGCCTGATCTGGTGCGGGAGCTGGGACTGATCTGTTTTGTGACATCCGTAGGTTTCATTGCAGGACCGAAATTTTTCCGGAACTTTAAGCTGAACGCAAAATCTTATATTTTGCTGGGGCTGATCATCATCGTAGCAGGGGCGCTGACAACGGCAGCTATTATTGAGATCGCAGGAGTGCCTTCAGATATCAGTGTGGGCATGATGTCAGGGGCGCTGACCAGTACACCGGGGCTGGCGGCGGCTATCGATGCTACGGGATCGGCCAATGCATCTGTAGGATACGGGATTGCCTATCCCTTTGGCGTAGTGGGCGTGGTGCTTTTTGTGCAGCTTGTTCCGAAGTTTTTAAAGACGGATATGACGGCGGAACGGGCCAGGTTTGAGGCAGCCCAGAATGTGGGTGACGATGCTCTGAAGAAAAAAGAGAAGCTGTTTATTGTGGATGAGATGGGGCTTTGTTCCTTTGCCCTGGCGATCGTGCTGGGGATCATCCTGGCAAAGATCGTGATCCCTCTGCCTGGAGGGGCAGAGTTTTCGCTGGGAACTTCCGGCGGACCCCTGATCGCCGGGCTGATCCTGGGACATTTCGGGCATGTGGGAAATATCAGCCTGCATGTGGAGAAATCTGTGCTGGAGTGCCTGCGGGAGTTTGGGCTTGCCATGTTTCTGATCGGAGCGGGTGTGGAGGCAGGTGCCGGATTTATTGAAATCCTGAAGGAACAGGGGCTGATCCTGTTTGTTTATGGTGCGCTGATTACCCTGATCCCGATGTTTATCGGATATTTTGTGGCGGTTAAGATGATGAAGTTAAGTCTGTTCAACACGCTGGGATCTATCTGCGGCGGAATGACCAGCACCCCGGCTCTGGGGACGCTGATCCGTGTGACGGGCACTGACGACGTGGCAAGCGCTTATGCGGCGACCTATCCGGTAGCGCTGGTATTCGTGGTGCTGTCCTGTCAGTTTATCGGGATATTCCTCTGATAGCTGGGCCGTGGTGAATGGAGAAGAAATCGAAAGGAGTAAATTGCCATGCGTGAGATTAATGTAAGCACGCTGACGGATGTGATCGAAAAGCTTTGTATTGAAGCGAACAATCACTTGCCGTCGGATGTGAAATGTGCGATTAAGGATTGCCGTGCCTGTGAGGACGGAGAGATCGCAAAGGGCGTTCTGGACAATATCATAGAAAATTTTGAGATCGCAGATAGTGAGAATGTTCCGATCTGCCAGGATACAGGAATGGCCTGTGTCTTTCTGGAGATCGGACAGGACGTACACCTGACAGGCGGTGACTTAAGGGAAGCCGTGGATGAGGGTGTGCGCCGCGGATACGACAAAGGATATCTGCGCAAATCTGTCGTAAAAGATCCGGTGCGCCGGGGAAATACCGGAGATAACACGCCGGCTATGCTCTATACGGAGATTGTTCCGGGCGAGCAGATTAAGGTGACGGTAGGCCCGAAGGGCTTTGGAAGTGAAAATATGAGCCAGATCCGGATGTTTAAACCGTCTGCGGGACTACAGGGGATCAAAGACTTTATCCTGGAGGCTGTAGAGACAGCCGGACCGAATCCCTGCCCGCCTATGGTGGTGGGAGTCGGCATAGGCGGAACCTTTGATAAGTGTGCCCTTCTTGCGAAAAAAGCTTTGATGAGACCGCTTGATTCTTCCAATCCGGATCCATTCTATGCGGATCTGGAAAGGGAGATGCTGGAAAAGATCAATGAGCTGGGCATCGGCCCCCAGGGATTCGGAGGAAAGACGACAGCCATCGGCCTGAATATTGAAACACTGCCGACTCACATTGCAGGAATGCCCTGTGCGGTGAATATCAACTGTCATGTGACACGCCACAAAACGGAGGTGATATAAATGGCTAGAAAGATTACCTTACCGCTGACAAAAGAGCTGGCAAAGACCTTGCATGCAGGCGACCAGGTGCTGCTGACAGGAACTATTTACACATCCAGGGACGCCGGACATAAGAGAATGTGCGAGGCGCTGGCAAGGGGGGAAGAGCTTCCCTTTGACCCGACAGATGCAACCATTTATTATGTAGGCCCCACACCGGCGAAGCCGGGGCAGGTCATCGGCAGCGCCGGACCTACCACCAGCGGACGTATGGACGCTTATGCACCGACCATGATGTCGGTGGGCGCCAGAGGCATGATCGGGAAAGGAGCACGCCTCCCGGAAGTGGTAGACGCCATGAAAAAATATAGCGGCGTGTACTTTGGCGCCATCGGAGGCGCTGGCGCACTGCTGGCCAAGTGCATCAAAAAAGCAGAGCTGATCGCCTATGAAGACCTGGGAGCAGAAGCCCTGCGGAAATTATATGTGGAAGATATGCCGCTTGTCGTTATCATCGACAGCGAAGGCAATAACCTGTATGAGCAGGGGCGGAAAAGATATCTGGAGAACAGGTAAAATCGGGGACGTACACTTTTTGCAAAAGTGTACGTCCCCAATTGCGCTTTGGGGTGTCCCCAATTGCATTTGCCCCTGTCCCCAAATGAAATATTCTGATGGATTTGTAACGGAAACAGAGTAAAGAGCATGTTGAAGAATAGTGCTAAAATCAGTATAATGGGGAAAAGAGCTGAAGGGGCGTGAAGTTATGAAAATAGAGCATAAGAGGTGCTTAATTGCTGTAGTCTGCATTATAATTGTACTGATTTTTGTGAAATTGTTTAGTCCGGTGGCTTTTATTCGAAAAGGATTTTTGACAAAATTTAAGGTGGAAGAGTTTGAAGACCAATATATTTATGAGCTGGAACGTATAGGACGCTACGGGGCGGACGAGGTTGAAAACATATATATGTTTTATCCGGGGCTCCAGGAAATTAGTGTAGAAGGCGCCAGGAAGGGCGACAGGCCAAAAGTAGAGCGGACAGTACCATTTCTGTATCATTGGGAAATGGATAAAGACAACGACGCCTATAAGGTGACGATAGGAAAAGAGAAATATTATTTTGCGTGGCTCTTTAATTAAGCCATTGAATAGAGGGAAATTGCGGAGTGTCCTGGGGAAAAGGGGGCAGGGATACGAATGAATTTTTTTGAAAAGATTGTTTTTGCTTCATTAGCGGGAAACATGCTCCTAAGCGCCGGTGTATGGGGATTCTGGATGAATCAGATCCCTATAGTAGCATTAAATGAAATATGGCTGATTGTTAATATCCTCTTGATTCCAGCCGGAGTCTTATGGAAAAAGAAAACATGCCGGTTTGAATTAGGGCTGATGACCATATTGTTGTCCCTGTTTTGTTTGTGCGGAAATACTTTTCTGCTTTTATTTTCGCTTAGTGTACGGAACGAAAATTTTCATGCATTATAGAGAAAATAACAAAAGGGGACAGGGGATAATGCAAAAAGGGACATAGACAAACGCAATTGGGGACGTAGACCAAGTGCAAAAGTGTACGTCCCCATTACGTCAAAACAACTCTTGCGAAACGTACCGTAACATGATATACTCCTTCTAAAATGATTTGTTTTAGGAGGAGTTTTTTATTATGGACGCAGACCCTGCGGGGACTAGTATTATTTTCACATTAGTGCTGTTATTGTTTTTCACCCTGATGAATGCCTACTTTGCGGGAGCAGAGATGGCGGTTGTATCCGTAAACAAGACAAGGATACATACACTGGCAGCGGATGGAAACAAGAAAGCGAAACTGATCGAGGGCTTATTTGAAGACTCGACTAAATTTTTGTCTACAATTCAGGTGGCGATCACATTTGCGGGATTCTATTCCAGTGCATCTGCGGCAGCCGGGCTGGCACCGTATGTGGCGGAGTGGCTGCAGAACTTTGAGATTCCATACAGCAGTGGAATTGCAAGAAACGGCCTGACCTTGATTTTGATGTTTTTTAATCTGGTGTTTGGCGAACTTGTACCCAAAAGGATCGCACTTCAGAAGGCAGAAGCCTTTTCTATGCTGACGGTCATGCCGATCCACTATATTTCGATCGTGCTTTCACCGTTTATCAAACTTCTTTCTGTATCTACAAAAGTGGTATTAAAAGCTTTGCATATGAAGACAGAAGACCAGGAGGAGGCCGTAACAGAGGAAGAGATTAAAGCGCTTCTAAAGATGGGAAATGAGACAGGAACCTTTGACGACGAGGAACGGGAGATGATTGATTCCGTATTTGCATTTGACGATCGGACGGCAAGGGAGCTGATGGTCCCGAGAAGAGATGTGTTTACCCTGGACATAGAAGAGCCTTTTGAAGAGATGATTGATGAGATTCTGGAGTCCCGGCATTCACGAATTCCGGTATATGAAGAAAATATCGACAATATTATCGGTGTTCTATATGTCAAGGATGTGATGATCGAGCTGAGAAAATCTCAGACAGCTAAGATGGATATCCGGAGTATGCTTCATAAAGCATTTTTCGTGCCGGAGACCAAGGAGGCGGACGCACTGTTCCGTGAGATGCAGAAGGCAAGAAAACGAATGGCAATCCTGGTGGATGAGTATGGAGGCTTTTCTGGTATCGTGACCATTGAGGATCTGGTAGAAGAAATCATGGGTGATATTAATGAAGAGTATGAAGAAGTTGAGCCGGAGATTGTTAAGCTGGCCGAGCAGACCTACCTTCTGGATGGAGGAATGCAGATCTTTCTCTGGAAACAGAAAACTATGATACTCTGTCAGGATATCTGACAGAACAGCTGGGATATATCCCAAGCGAAGGCAGCAATGATGTGGTAGAAATCAAAGAAGATGGTTTGACCTTTGTAGTAGAGGAGGTAAAGGACAAGCGTATCACCAGGGTACGCCTGCATATTGAACCTCCCGCTGAAGAGGAAGAATAAGAAATAAAACAGACAGCATCTGGCCGTGTGAAATACGAAGGCCAGGTGTTGTTTTCTTTTTTTGCCCGTTTTATAATAAAATGAGAGTGCAAAATCAACGGATGAAAAAGAAAGGATGAGTGGCCAATGGAATATGAGGGTCAGATCTGCAGGGCTCCTATGGAACGGGCGTCTTTTATGCTGCCAGTGGTGGTTGGGTGTGCTTATAACCGATGCAAATTTTGTGATCTATTTAAGCATTTAAAATATCGGGAACTTCCTCTTGGACAAATTGAAGAAGAATTAAAGCGTGTCAGGGACATTGGCGGAAATCCCAGGAGAGTATTTCTGGGAGACGGCAGCGCATTTACACTTTCCTTGGAAAAGCTGCTTGCGGTTCTTGATCTTATACATCAGTATTTCCCGGGATGTGAGAGTGTCAACATGGATGCAACGGTGAGCAGTATCCTTAATAAAACTCCGAAGGAACTGAAAACTTTATATGAAAACGGGGTGCGCCATCTGTATATCGGTATTGAGAGCGGGCTTGATGACGTGCTGCGGTTTATGGATAAGGATCATGGCCTTTTGGAAGCGTATGAAGCGGCATCACAGCTGAATAGAGCAGGGCTTATTTTTGACGCCCACATTATGACCGGCGTGGCGGGAAAAGGGAGAGGAATAGAAAATGCCAAGGCTCTTGCAGAATTTTTTAACCGGACCAGGCCAAAGCATGTTGTGAATTTTTCGATGTTTCTTCACCGGAAACTCGCTTTATACCGGGAGATTCAGGCGGGCAATTTTGCTCCGGCAGACGAACTGGAGAATCTGAAAGAAGAACGGTACCTGATAGAACATCTGGAGGCCCAAGATGGAATCATCTACGACGGCTTCCATGATTTTCTGGAATTCCGGGTGCGGGGACGTCTTCCAGAGGACCGGGAAAAGATGCTTGGAAAGCTTGACGGCGTTATAGAAACAAATGTTGGACAGGGGGTATATGCCTATATAGGATAAGAAGACGGATAAAAAGAATTTAAACCGGATAAGAAGAAATTAAAAAAATTAGCACTCACCTCTTGACAGTGCTAAATATAAGTGTTATAGTGCAAATAGAACAAAGGAAAAGGATTGAAAAAGGAGGAAATCCTAAGTCCTGAGTTTTTATTCGCTTGCAACACTTGAGACAACTTCAAGAGTGCTGATGGCAGCTGCGAAAGCAGTTCATAAAAAGTTTAAATTTGATGTTTTAACATGAAAGGAGAAATGACTTATGATGATGCCTAGTATTTTTGGAGAGAACTTATTTGATGATGATTGGATGGATTTCCCGTTTGACAGATTTGACAGAGAATTCTGGGGAAGAAAGAATCCGTTATATGGAAAACACGCAAAGAATATGATGAAGACCGATATCCGTGAGCACGAAGAAGGATATGAACTGGACATTGATCTGCCGGGATTTAAGAAAGACGAAATCAATGTACAGCTTGACAATGGTTACCTGACAATATCTGCTGCAAAAGGCCTTGATAAGGATGAACAGGATAAGAAGGGCAAATATATCCGGAAGGAGCGGTATGCGGGAGCTATGCAGAGAAGCTTCTATGTCGGTGATGTCGTTGCCCAGGAGGATGTAAAAGCCAAATTTGAAGACGGTATCCTGAGACTGAGTATCCCCAAAAAGGATGCAAAAGCAGTGGAGACAAAGAAAACCATTGCGATAGAAGGATAATAAAAAACAGGGGCCCGGCGTTTCGCCGGGTCTTTGCTTGAGTGAAACAGAGTATGGGAGGTGAACCACATGGGAATAAAACGTGATTATTATGAAGTCCTTGGGATTGACAGGAATGCGGATGCGGCCGCAATAAAAAAGGCATATCGGAAGCTTGCAAAAAAATATCATCCAGATACGAATAAGGATCATCCGGAGGCGGAGCAGAAATTTAAAGAGGTTACGGAAGCATACTCTGTTTTAAGTGATCCAGAGAAAAAGAAAATGTATGATCAGTTTGGCCATGCGGCCTTTGACGAATCCGGCGGAGGTTATGGCGGCCAGGGACCGTTTTACAGGCAGAGCGGACCGGGAGGAAGCTATCAGGAATACCACTTTACCGGCGGAAGTATGGGAGATATGGGTGATATTTTTGATGATATTTTTGGCGATATTTTCCATGGCAAGGCGGGCAGAGGATTTTCCGGAAGGACGGGAGATGGATTTGGCGGAAGAAATTTTGCCAGAAAAGGTTCCGATTTAAAAGCACAGGTGACGGTAAGCTTTGAGGAAGCTGTTTTTGGATGTGATAAAAGGATTACACTTCAGGATTCCGCAGGTACGCCCCATACTTTGCAGGTCCATATTCCGGCCGGCATTGACACTGGAAAAAGCGTCCGGCTCCGCGGAAAAGGAATGCCGGGAAGCGGCGGAGGGGAACCGGGAGACCTGCTTTTGGAAGTGCAGGTTTTGAAGAAGCCAGGGTATGAAAGAAAGGGCATGGATGTATATACGACCGTGCATATACCATTTACGACCGCAGTGTTTGGCGGGGAAGCTCTGGTAACAACCCTCTATGGAAATGTGATCTGCAAGATCAGGGAAGGGACACAGTCCGGCTCCAGGATCCGTTTGAGAGGAAAGGGGATCGTTTCCATGAAGGATCCGTCGGTTCATGGCGACCAGTATGTGACTGTGGAGATAGATGTGCCCAGACATCTCGGCGAGGAAGCAAAACAGAAACTGAAAGAATTTGAAATGGCTTGCGGCCATGGACGCTCCGGTAATGGAAAGCATGCCGCATGAAAACCCTAAAGCCAGGTTGAAATAAATAAAGCGCAGAGGCGTATCGGACAGGATGCTGAATCTTCGGAGACGGCATCCTTTTTCTTTGGTAAACATTTGTATTTTAAATTCAGATGTGATAGGATACAATGGATTTAGGAGGAAATAACTATGCTGACGATAGGAGCACATATGTCGATCGCCAAGGGAATTGCAAAAGCGGCGGAAAACGTTATCGAAATGCAGGCAAATACCATGCAGATATTCAGCCGCAATCCCAGAGGATCCAGTTATAAAGATTACAGCCGGGCAGAGGTGGATAAATTCCAGACATTGCGGAAAGACCATGAGTTTGGAGCGCTGCTGGCCCATGCGCCTTATACGATGAATCTGGCAAGCCCCAGGCCGGAGACCTACGAGTTTGCCTGTACCGTGATCCAGGAAGATACGGCAAGAATGGACGCGCTGGGAGTTGAAAACCTGGTATTTCATCCGGGAAGCCATACAGGCATCGGAAAGGAAGCAGGTATTCGGAATATCATTGCAGGACTTGATCAGGCCATCACCGGTGACGAGAAGATCTATGTTCTTCTGGAGACCATGACCGGAAAAGGAACAGAGATCGGAGACCGCTTTGAAGAACTAAAGGCGATCCGGGAAGGGGCAGCCCATCCGGAGCGGATCGGTATCTGCCTGGATACCTGTCATGTGTTTGCGGCAGGCTATGATATTGTACATGATCTGGACGGAGTATTGCAGGAATTCGATGACATACTGGGACTTGAGCATTTAAAAGCGATACATCTTAATGACAGCATGATGCCGTTTGGCTCTCATAAAGACCGCCACGCCGTTCTTGGAGAAGGAGAGATCGGCATGGATGCGCTGCTTGCCGTGGTATGTCATCCAGAGCTTTCAGAGCTGCCTTTTTATCTGGAGACTCCTCTGGATGACAAAGGTCATGCGGAGGAGATAAAAAGGATCCGGGAACGTATTGGGAAGACCCGGTGACAAAAGACAGGAGGGAAAAAGATGGATTGCCCGGATACGATAACAATGCATGTGATAGCCAGAATCCATACCGGATTTCCAACAAAGTTCGGCATCCCAAGACAGAGTGGCCTTGTAAAGACCTGGGGGCGGATTGTGTTCGAACCAGACTACAGGAATCCGGATATGCTCCGGGGGATAGAGGAATATTCACATCTGTGGATCCTGTGGGGATTTTCTGAAGTGGAAGGAAAGTCCTGGCATCCGACGGTACGTCCGCCAAGACTTGGAGGAAATCAGAGAGTCGGCGTGTTTGCCACCCGTTCCCCTTTCCGGCCAAATGCCATTGGTCTTTCCTGTGTGGAGCTGGCAGGTGTGGACCTGGATGGACAGGAAGGCCCTGTTCTTCATGTACGGGGAGCTGACATGATGGAAGGGACTCCGATCTATGACATCAAGCCTTATCTGGCTTATGTAGACAGCATACCAGGCGCCAGGGGCGGTTTTGCAGACCGGGTAAAGGACTATTCTCTCCAGGTGGAGTGTCCGGAATGCTGGCGGGAGAAAATACCGGAAGAAGAAAGGGAGACCCTGTTTCAGATTTTGAGTCAGGACCCAAGACCCTCTTATCAGAACGATCCGGGCAGGATCTATGGAATGGAGTATGCCGGCATGGAAGTAAAATTCCGGGTACAGGGCAGACAGCTTGAGGTGTGTGAGATAACAAAGGAGGAATGATAGGGATGATGGAATTTAGGACTGCGTCTATGGAGTATATTGAACGGATGTGTGAGATTACGGAAGATGCCAAGAGACAGCTTCGCAGCATGGGCCTGGACCAGTGGCAGAAAGGATATCCGTCCAGGGAAGTGTGGCTTAAGGATATCCAGGACGGGTGTACCTACCTGGCTGTAGATGACGGCGAGGTACAGGGGATTTTCGCATTTCAGACAACGCCGGATCCCTCCTATGAGGAGATTGACGGCGCCTGGCTGACAGACGGCGCCTATGCTTCCATGCACCGGGTATGTGTGGCAGACGGCTGTAAAGGAAAAGGCGTGGCCGGTCAGATGTTTGCCAAAGGATTCGAGCTGGCCAGGGAAATGGGATTTCCGGCTGTGAGGATCGATACGCATCCGGAGAATTTTCCTATGCAGAGAGCGCTTGCCAAAGCAGGGTTCCAGCCCTGCGGCCAGATCCATCTGGTAGGCGGCTGTGAGGACGGCGATCTTCGGATCGCATTTGAAAAGGTGTTGTAAAGGAGGAGAGAAGATGGGACAGTCAAGCTATGAGAAAGCATACAAACTGGGGAAGAAAGATTATCAGTACAGAGCAATGCACGGGATGCTGCCTACCCTGGAGGTGCTGGATGATATTCTGCCGCCGAGAGGATCTTATTCAGAAGTCCCGCTCGGTCTGGTGCAGATTCCGCTGGAGCAGGTGGTAGGAACCAAGACAAATGGAAGAAGCAATGCATTTTCCGGCAATTTTATGCCAATTCTGAAAATAGATTCCGAATTTGCCCAAAAGTGGATCGCACTGAGCGAAAGCCACGTAAACGAGGGAATACACACGCCGGTTAAGGCTTATGAATATATGAACAAATTCTATATCGAAGAGGGAAATAAAAGGGTCAGCGTCATGAAATTTTTCGGCGTGGTGTCTGCCCCGGGGATGGTGACCCGTATTGTACCGAGACGTACGGAAGAAAAGGAAAATAAAATCTACTATGAATATATGGATTTTTATGAGCTTTCAAAGGTGAACTTTATCTGGTTTACGAAGCTTGGAAGCTTCCAGAAGCTGCAGGAGGCGGTAGGGAAAGGGCCGAAAGAAGTATGGAGCCATGATGACCAGCTGGATTTCAGTTCTATCTACACCCGCTTTAAGGCAGAGTATCAGGCGGCGGGAGATCCGATCCCTTCAATCACGCCGGGAGATGCGTTCCTTGCCTTCATCACACTTTACGGCTATGATGAAGTCCGGGAAAAAACAGTAAATGAACTGAGGGAACTGATCTCCAAGAGCTGGGAAGAATTTAAGATGCTGGAAGAAGACGAGGAAGTAGAGCTGAAAATGGATCCGAATACAGAAAAGAAGCCTCTTCTGAGCAGGCTTTTACAGCCCAGCTCTCCCAGACTGAAGGTGGCGTTTATTTATGAAAAAACGGTCACGTCTTCTGCCTGGACCTATGCCCATGAGCTGGGGAGGCTTCATCTGGAGCAGACATTCCCGGAGGAGGTCAGCACCTGCTATTATGACGGTGTGACGCAGGAAAATATAGACGCTACGCTGGAGGATGCAGTGGCAAAGGGGTGTGATCTGATTTTTACAACAACACCGGTCATGGTACAGGCCAGCGTAAAGGCAGCTATTGCCAATCCGAAGGTGCGGATTCTGAACTGTTCAGTCAACACTATGCACCGCTATATCCGGACCTATTATTCCAGGATGCACGAGGCCAAGTTCCTGATGGGAGCTATTGCGGGGGCGATGGCGGAAAATAACAGGCTTTCCTATATTGCAGATTATCCGATTTACGGGACTATTGCCAATATCAATGCTTTTGCGCTTGGCGCACAGATGACGAATCCGCATGCAGAGGTGTATCTGGAATGGTCTTCTGTAAAAGATATTGATGTAATGGAAAATGTAAAACGGACGAACTCCAGCTGTATTTCCGGAAAGGATATGGTAATTCCGGAGGAAGGGTCCAGGTTTTTTGGGATCTATCATCTGGAAGACGGATCACCCCATAACCTGGCAATGCCGGTATGGCACTGGGGGAAATTTTATGAACAGCTGATCCGCACAATTATGAACGGAACCTGGAGCTACGATGATGATCCGACTACGAAAAAGGCGATCAATTACTGGTGGGGCATGTCGGCGGGAGTCGTGGATGTAATCTGCTCCCAGAATCTGCCGCTTGGTATGAAACGGCTGGTGAAGGTGCTGAAAAAGGCCATATGCTCTGGCAACTTCAACCCGTTTGACGGCGTGCTGTGTTCTCAGAACGGCATTATCCAGCCTGATCCGCAGGGAGTTCTGTCGCCGGAAGAGATCGTGACTATGGACTGGCTGGCTGACAATGTAATCGGCGAGATTCCGCCGGAGGATAAGCTGGAGGAGCAGTCCAGGGCAGTGGTACAGCAGCAGGGAGTAGAAAAGAAGAAAGGTTAGAATAAAAGAATGAGAATACTTGCGATTGCAGATGAGGAGTCTCCTTATCTGTGGGATTACTTTGAAAAGAGTAAGCTGGAGGGGATCGACCTGATCATTTCCTGTGGAGATCTTGCTCCGGAATACCTGTCCTTTCTTGCCACATTTACTTCAGCGCCGGTGCTGTATGTGCATGGCAATCATGATACCAAATATGATGAGCATCCGCCCAGCGGATGTATCAGCATTGAAGATCAGATCTATGTCTATCAGGGGGTGCGTATCCTTGGACTGGGCGGATCTATGCGGTACCGGCCCGGAAATTACCAGTATACAGAAGGTCAGATGAGAGGGCGGATCCGCAGACTCTGGTTCCAGCTTTTGCGCCATGGCGGATTTGATATTCTGGTGGCACATTCCCCGGCCTATCAGCTGAATGACGGCCGGGATCTGCCTCACCAGGGATTCCAGGCTTTTTTGAAGCTGATCGAGAAATACCATCCCAGATTCTTCCTTCATGGCCATGTACACAAATCATACGGAAGACAGCACAAAAGATATGACAAGTATCTGGACACGCACGTCATCAATGCATTTGAGCGATGTGTATTTGATTATGAAGATGAAAACATAAAAGAGCATGTGTTTTAGCCCATTGGGGACGGGGGATTTTCAGAAATCCCCCGTCCCCAATCAATTTAATCTTAAAAAAACTGTTGCAATATACCCCATAAGGGTATATAATGTATGCGTAAGGAGGAGCAGATATGGAAGAGAAACGAGAATGTCCACACAAAACCAAAGAACGTTCAGATAAAGAATTTAAGGATCTGATCCATCGCCTGAACCGGATCGAGGGCCAGGTGCGGGGGATCAAGCGTATGGTGGAGGACGATGCCTACTGTACAGATATCCTGATCCAGGTGTCTGCCGTAAATTCAGCGCTTAACAGCTTCAATAAGGTCCTGCTGGCCAATCATATCCGGACATGTGTAGCAGATGATATCCGGGCGGGACATGAAGAGACCATTGATGAACTGGTGGCTACATTGCAGAAGCTGATGAAATAAGGCGCTGGCCGAAGGGGAAAGATAATGAGTACAACAGCAAAATGCAAGCAGGGAGGTCTGGATATATGGAACAATATACCGTGACCGGGATGAGCTGCGCCGCATGCAGCGCCCGGGTGGAAAAGGCAGTATCCAAAGTGCCGGGTGTGTCGTCATGCTCTGTAAGCCTTCTGACAAATTCCATGGGGGTAGAAGGTACGGCCCGGCCGGAGGATATCATAGCCGCTGTAGAAGAAGCGGGATACGGGGCTTCGCAGAAGGGGGCCGATGCTGCAAAAAGGAGTGGTTCCCGGGCGGCAGACGAAGAGCTTTTGAAGGATAAAGAGACGCCGGTATTAAGACGGAGGCTGATCGCTTCGCTGTGTTTCCTGATCCCGCTGATGTATGTGTCCATGGGGCACATGATGTGGGGATGGCCTGTGCCGGGGGCGCTTGAGGGAAACCATGTGGCAATGGGGCTTTTTCAGTTACTGTTTACCGTTATCATTATGGTGATCAATCAGAAATTTTTTATCAGCGGCTTTCGGAGCATCCTGCACCGGGCGCCCAACATGGACGCTCTGGTGGCACTGGGATCCGGCGCGTCTTTTCTTTACAGCACCTATGCATTGTTTGCCATGACAGACGCACAGATGCGGGGAGATGCAGCGGCAGTTATGTCTTATATGCATGAATTCTATTTTGAATCTGCCGCCATGATCCTGACGCTGATAACAGTGGGTAAGATGCTGGAGGCAAGATCGAAAGGAAAAACGACAGATGCTCTGAAGAGTCTGATGAGGCTTGCGCCAAAGACGGCGGTCATTATCCGGAACGGTGCAGAGACAGAAGTCGGCATCGAAGAAGTAAGGACCGGAGACATCTTTGTGGTGCGTCCTGGTGAAAATATTCCGGTGGACGGACGGATCCTGGAAGGGCACAGTGCGGTCAATGAATCAGCGCTGACCGGAGAGAGTATTCCGGTAGATAAAGAGGCGGGAGATCCGGTTTCTGCGGCTACGGTGAATCAGTCGGGATTCCTGAAATGTGAAGCCACCCGGGTGGGAGAGGACACCACGCTTTCCCAGATCATCCAGATGGTCAGCGATGCGGCGGCGACTAAGGCGCCTATTGCCAAGATTGCAGACCGGGTATCCGGCGTGTTTGTGCCGGCGGTGATCGGGATTGCAGTCCTGACACTGATCGTGTGGCTGATCGCAGGGCAGAGCTTTGGATTTGCCGTGGCAAGGGCGGTATCCGTCCTGGTGATCAGCTGTCCCTGTGCACTGGGACTTGCCACGCCTGTGGCAATCATGGTTGGAAGCGGCATGGGAGCCAGAAACGGCATCATGTTTAAAACAGCGGTTTCTCTGGAAGAGGCCGGAAAAATGGAGATTGTTGCCCTGGATAAGACGGGCACGATCACCAGCGGGGAGCCTAAGGTGACAGATCTTCTGCCAGCGGAAGGCGTGTCCGAAGAAGAACTGCTTTCACTGGCCTATGCCCTGGAGAGAAAGAGTGAGCACCCTCTGGCGAAGGCGATCCTTGCTCTTGCAGAGGAACGGGAGATTGAAGCCGGAGAGGTAAAGGATTTCCAGGCGGTTCCGGGAAACGGTCTTTCGGCTGTGCTGCAGGAGGAAGAGCTGTACGGAGGAAATCTGATATTTATCCGGAAGCATGCGAAGGTGCCGGAGGATTTGCGAAAAGCGGCGGAGCGGTTTGCAGAAGATGGAAAGACACCGCTGTTCTTTAGCAAAAACGGAATGGTCACCGGCGTGATCGCTGTGGCGGATGTGATCAAGGAAGACAGTCCGCAGGCAGTGAAAGAATTGCAGAACATGGGAATCCGTGTAGTTATGCTGACCGGAGATAATGAGCGGACGGCAAAAGCCATCGGACGCCAGGCTGGCGTGGACGAAGTGATCGCAGGAGTTCTGCCGGACGGAAAGGAAAGCGTGATCCGCCGGCTGAAACGAAATGGCAGGGTAGCGATGGTGGGAGATGGCATCAATGACGCTCCGGCGCTGACCCGGGCAGATATAGGCATCGCCATCGGAGCGGGGACCGATATTGCTATAGATGCGGCAGATATTGTATTAATGAAGAGCCGTCTGAGTGATGTGCCGGCTGCAATCCGCTTAAGCCGGGCAACACTTAGAAATATTCATGAGAACCTGTTCTGGGCATTTTTCTATAACGTGATCGGCATCCCGCTGGCAGCAGGAGTCTGGTTCCCGCTGTTTGGATGGAAGCTGAATCCAATGTTCGGGGCGGCGGCTATGAGCCTTTCCAGTTTCTGTGTGGTGACAAACGCACTGCGGCTGAACTGGTTCCGGGTGCACGATGCATCCGGAGATAAGAAAATTAAAATTAGAAATCATAAGGAGGAACAATCAATGGAAAAGACAATGAAGATCGAGGGTATGATGTGCGGGCACTGTGAGGCGAGAGTGAAAAAATGCCTGGAGGCGCTTCCGGGCGTTGAGGAAGCGGTTGTCAGCCATGAGGCAGGGACTGCTGCCGTGACACTTAGCGCAGACGTGTCAGACGAAGCGCTTAAAAAAGCCGTTGAAGACCAGGACTACCAGGTGCTTGGAATTGAGTAGCAGGATGAAATATTATCTGGCCCCGCTGGAGGGTGTCACTTCGCACATTTACCGGAGGGCCTACCATACCTGTTTTTGCCCGATGGACAAATATTTTACGCCGTTTCTTGTACCGCACACAAAACGGGGATTTAATTCCAGAGAGAGACAGGAGATCCTGCCGGAAAATAATCCGGGGATGTATCTGGTTCCGCAGATCATGTCCAATGATGCGGACGGTTTCCTGAAGACAGAGGAAAAGCTCCGGGAATACGGCTACGAAGAGGTGAACCTGAATCTGGGGTGCCCTTCAAAAACAGTGGTGTCAAAGAACAGAGGATCCGGATTCCTTTCAAAAACAGAGGAGCTGGACCGGTTTCTGGATCAGATCTACCGGGGGACAAAGGGAAAGATTTCTATCAAGACCAGAATCGGGAGATATAGTCCGGATGAATTTGAGGAGATTTTGCGGATATACAATCAGTATCCGGTAGAGGAACTAATCATTCATCCAAGGGTTCAACAGGATTTTTATAAGAATCGCCCCAATCTGGAAGTGTTTGCCCGTGCAATGAAGGAAAGCAGGATCCCGGTCTGCTATAATGGAGATATCTTTACGCCGGAAGATGAAAAGCGGCTGGAAGAAAAATTCCCGGATCTTTCCTGTGTCATGCTTGGCAGAGGGATCATAAGAAATCCCGGGCTTTTAGGAGAGATAGAAGGATCCGGAAAAGCCTCGGCAGAACAACTTCGGAAATTCCATGATCAGATTTTTCATGATTATCAGGAAAACAGTATGGGAGAGAAGCAGGTCCTGTTTAAAATGAAGGAGCTGTGGTCCTATATGGGAACCATGTTTCCGGAGAAGGGGAAGGCGTTAAAAAGTATTCGGAAATCAGAAAAATATGACCGTTACCAGGCGGCTGTGGAGGAGATCCTTGGATAAGGGTCTCCTCTTTGGATATTCAGACAGCTGCAGGGATTTCAGCTTTACATTTCTTCGGCACTGCACTATAATAAAGAAAAATTTGTTTTGGGATCAGAAAGGAGAAAATCCGCCATGGAAAATCAGAAGCAGAAAGTATATGATGCATTGGACAAGCTGAATATCAAATATGAGGTCGTGGAGCACGAACCAGTATATACAATGGAAGATATGGACAGACTCGGACTGCCGGAAAAGGGAACCCTGTGTAAAAATCTTTTTTTAAGAGATTCGAAGGGGAAGCGCCATTTTCTGGTAACCTGTGAGGAAAGCAAGAAGGTGGACTTAAAGGCTCTTGGGCGCCAGCTGGGCGGAGGAAACTTAAGCTTTGCGTCGGAGGAGCGCCTGGAGAAGTATCTGGGGCTGAAGCAGGGAAGTGTGTCTCCTTTCGGGCTGATGAATGATACAGATCACCAGGTGGAATTCTTTATAGATAAAGACCTGAGCAGATGCAAGAGTCTGGGAATCCATCCGCTGGAAAATACAGCGACTGTCTTTTTATCCTACAAGGATCTGGACAAGTTCCTGTGGGATCTGGATGTAGACGTGATCAAGATCAAGCTCTAGGCCAGGCGTCCGGATCAAGTATCGAAACAGCCTCTGATACCTGGGCTTCCCGCTTTTTGAAAGTTTATACTTTTTTAATTGCAAGTTCTGCATATGGGAAGTAAAATAGAAAAAGTAGTCACAGAGGAAAGCGAGGAACAATATGGAACAACAGCAGGGCAGGCCGACGCCGCCAATGCCGCCGGAAAATTACGGAAAACGGATGTGGCAGCTGTGGGGGCCGATTCTGATAAAATGGGGGATTGAGTTTCTGGTGTCAATGATAGCCATGACGGTACTGGCTATGGTATACCAGGTCGCCAATCCCGATGCCTTTACGGCAGCTTTAAATAGCGAGCAGAGTATGATAGATTTATATAATCAGCTGCTGGAACAGTATCTGAAGTCAAGTACCCTGATTCAGGGGATGACCGCATTTGTCATCATTCCAGTCATGTGGATTTTCTTCCACCGTGACAGAGTAAAGGAGCGTATGATGGGGATCGTACCGAATAGAAAGGCTCCTCTATGGAAGTATGCAGCAGTGGTGCTGATGTCTCTGACGCTGTGCCTGGGACTGAATAATCTGATCAATATCGGAAACCTGGCTGCTTCGGACGAAGCCTATACACAGACAATCCAGGCGCTTTATTCCGCGGCCTTCCCGGTACAGATCGTATGTCTGGGGATCCTGGTGCCAATCAGTGAGGAGCTGGTTTTCCGGGGATTATTATTCCAGCGTCTGAGAGAGCGGGGAACATTTTTGCAGGCAGCACTTTATTCCGCAGTGGTATTTGGGCTGATGCATATGAATATGGTTCAGATGCTCTACGGGTTTATCCTGGGAATGATGCTGGCCTATGTTTATGAAAAATATGGCTCCGTTAAAGCTCCGATCCTGGCGCATATGACGATGAATCTTTTGTCTGTCACAGCGACAAAGATCGGTCTGATGGACTGGATGATGGAAGACATCATGCGTGTGGGCACGGTAACCGTAATCTGTGCGGCGGTGGCTGCGACCATGTTTGTCTTTATCCAGCGGATTGAGGAGAAGCCGGATCAGCCGGAGAAAAAGGATCATAATGAAAAAGTGGCGGCGATGTAGCCGCCTTTTTTCATGCCTGTGCCATTCGGAAAACCGCAGGCCGTACCGCATTGCTGAGCGCCCACACCGTTACTCAGCAGTTCAGCCCGCGCCATTCGGAAAACTGCGGGCCGTACCGCTTTGCTGAGCGCCCACAATTCGCAGTCCCGCCCCTGTCGGGGCTTTCCCTGCGGCTGACGCCGCAAGACTGCTCATAAGCGGGCGCACAGCTCATACATATGCCCAGTCGCAAAAACATGCGAGCATGTTTTCTGCTCCCAGACATATGTATGGCGGTACTGGGGTAATATGTTACAAAAATGTTAAAAAATGTTGCAAAAGTAATGGTGATGGAGTATAATCGACTCTAGATGTAGGTGGACTATGTCAAATCGAGGGGAAATCGAGTATAATTTATGTGAGAAGGAAGGTTGATTATGAAAAGATTTGGAATCAGACTGCTGACAGCGGTTGCAGCCAGCTCAATGATCGTGACACCGGTAATGGCAGCGCCTTCGGTAGATGATTTGGAAAGTGATAAAGCAGCGGCGCAGAGCGAGGTTACTTCGCTGCAGGCACAGCTGACAGATTTGCTGACAAAGATCGGAGATCTGGAAGCGGACCTGATCTCTAAAGGAGAAGAGGTTATTCAGGCGCAGGCAGATCTGGAAGAGGCAGAAGCGAAAGAGGAGCAGCAGTATGAGGATATGAAGCTGCGTATTAAATATATGTATGAACAGGGCGGAAACAGTGCGCTGGAGACTCTGATCGCATCGGAAAGCTTCTCTGATTTTGTAAACAAAGCAGAATATATTCAGAACGTTCATACATACGACCGTCAGATGCTGGATGAGTATGTGGCAACGACAAAGCAGATTGAAGAACTGAAGACAACTCTGGAGGATGACCAGAAGAAAATGGAATCCATGCAGACAGAGTATGAGGCTCAGGAAGCAGAGCTGAGCCAGACCATCGAGTCTAAGAAAGATGAAGTTGCCAATCTGGACGCGCAGATTCAGGCGGCTGCAGAGGAAGCGGCAAGACAGGCGGCAGAGCAGCAGGCAGCTGAAGAAGCGGCAGCAGACAATAACGGCGGAAACAACGGCGGCGGAAATAATGGCGGCACTGCAAATAACGGCGGTGGAACAACAGGCGGATCCACAGGCGGAAGCACTGGAGGCAGCACAGGCGGCGGTTCCAGCAATGCAGGCAGCGGCAATACCTCTGTTGCACAGACAATCGTGAATGCAGCATACAGCCAGCTGGGTGTTCCTTATGTTTATGGCGGAAGCACTCCGGGTTCTGCGCTTGATTGTTCCGGACTGACACAGTACTGCCACAGAGTTGCAGGTATCAGCATCGCACGTACTTCTCAGGCACAGGGCGGCGGCGGAAAAGCAGTCAGCAGCCCGCTCCCGGGAGACCTGGTATGTTACGGCGGACATGTAGGTATCTATATCGGCGGCGGACAGATGATCCATGCACCGCACACCGGTGATGTCGTAAGAGTTGCCAGTGTATACGGATCACCGTGGTACAGACGGTATTGGTAGAAGTTGACCGATATTGTGGGAAATTTCTGGAAAAGTACAGAAATTGATTGAAAAACAATAAAAAATGTAGTATTCTGACCTTAAGATATGCTGGGGAGCATAGATAATACTTGTGGCAGAAATAGTGACAAGAATGATAAGAATGGGTGAGGATATGAAAAAGAGATTGGTAAATGCGCTCATTACAGTTCTTGTAATGAGCGTTTTTTTCGCTACACCGGTCATGGCAGTGCCGGAAAGTGATAATGTGGCGGAGCTGGAAGAGCAGAAAAATGAAATGGAGAATCAGGCTGCCAGTGTACAGCAACAGCTGGTCGGACTTTTGCTTCAGTATGACGCTCTTCAGCAGGATATAGAAAATCAGAAAGAAAGAGTCAGCCAGGCGCAGACAGAGCTTCAGACGGCGGAACAAAAAGAAAAAGATCAATATGAAGCGATGAAAAAGCGTATCAAATATATTTATGAAGCAGGGGACTCTTCTTTCCTTGAGACACTGATCAGTGCAGAAAGCTTTTCTGATCTGGTGAATAAGGCAGAATATATCCAGAATGTACATAGCTATGACAGAGAGCAGCTGAAGGAATACGTGAAAGTAAAAGAAGAGGTCAAAGAGCGTAAAGCAGAGCTGGAAGCTGGCCAGGCAGACATGGAGCAGATGTCTGCGGATATGGGCAGACAGCAGACGGAACTTCAGGGAACACTGGATAGTATGAAAAGCCAGATCGCTGATTTTGATACACAGCTGGAAGCAGCACGGGCAGAAGCCTCGGCACAGCTTACTCAGCTTACGGAGGCAACAGAAAATATGGTGGCCTCTGCAGAAGGACAGGATTCATCAGGAGGTCAGGCATCCGGCGGCGGAAATAATGGCGGCACCAGCCAGCCTTCCGGTGGGAACGGCGGCGGGGGCGG
>ERZ826396.1683-NODE-1683-length-22443-cov-4.166562_pt1 | contig 22443 bp, 34 predicted proteins | sample MGYA00519926_ERZ826396 | MGnify/ENA primary metagenome ERZ826396 (study PRJEB31778, sample SAMEA3449230) | human gut metagenome | biome: human gut; feature: human-associated habitat; material: faeces | place: United Kingdom | collected 2010/2012 ... | reverse complement strand
GGGGCCCGTAGCAGACGCAGCGCCCCGGGGGCCCGTAGCGTGCCATCCGGGCTCTTCTTTGGCATGTGTCTTTGTATATTCAACGGCTGCTCTTACCAATTCTGCAATACCTATTTCGGCTGCGATCTTAATCTTTGTCGATGCAACTTTTGTATCCTCACCGGATTTGCTGATTTTTCCGCTTTGCTCGACGACAGCATATCGGCTTTTTGCCGGAGGATAATATTTAAAAACATCGAGCGGATATTCGCACGCATGGAATCCCGCTTCGCATGCTACTGCTTTGTCCGTCTCATATTCTTTTCCAACTTCATATTGAAATCCTCTGCATTGCATGTTTGCGTCCATACCTTTGTAATTCATGTGTCTCCTCCTTTTTCTCCCGTGAAATAATTGCAAGTGTCGTATACTCTCCGCAGTTTTAGCCTCGGATAACAGCAATGCCCGCTGTTGGCTGGCCTGTAGCCGAGTATGCCGTCCTTGATGTAATGCAGGTGGAAATGCTTGCAGTTCGCGCACAGCGGCGCTTTGGGTGACATTGCCCAGTAGTAGATTTCCCGGCGTTCGGTGATGTTCATGTTTGGCCCTCCCGTTACGTGCTATTTAAGGAGGCCCGAAATATCCATTGCCTCTTTTGGAGAGACAAAATCAATATGGCCTGTTGGGTCAGCCCAGCCGCTTTTCTTGCCTTCCGCAGGTTCTCTCTCACGCTGTAAGCGCCTCCTCCCATTTCTCAGCCGCCCCGATCACCTTCTCTGCATACCCACGGTTTCCGGTGTCGTGGCCTGCGTTGTACGCCGTCAGGGCCGCGCCTGTGTCTCCGTAGCGGTCCAACAAGCTCCCAAGGTACTCCGTGCCCGTCCGGATGTTTTCCCCCGCAGTGAGGCCGCTGGGAAAGTACTCCGGGTTAAGCTGCATGAGTCCATAGCAGCCCGCAGGGCTCACCGCGTCCACGTCAAAACCACTCTCCACCTCGATCACGCCAAGCGCAAGCGGCACCTCTACGCCGCTCTCCTCGCAGGCATCCAGCAGGACTATGTACAGCTCGTCCGATAATGGAGTGGGATTGATAAACTCTGCCTCCATCAGCTCACGTACCAGCACAGGCCCGCCAGGATGCTTGTCCAGCGTGTGGGCGATGTCCGGGCCCGCGTCCAGTGCGTTGACTCCGCAGCAGGCCGCAAGGTAGATGGCTGGGATCAGCGCCAAAAGGGCCAGATCGCGACGGGGGATCATACTTTGTAACCCCCAATTGCAAGCCAATCCTCTGGGCTCACCTTAATGGCGTGGGATACCTTCCGGGCCATATCCAGTGTCATCACACCGGGGTCCCGTTTGTAGTTAATAATGGCGTTTCTGCTGATCCCGAGGGATTTACAGAGTACTTGGTCCTGGATACCCGTATCTACTCTATGCCGCCGGAGCGCCACAGCCAGGACATCGTTACACTTTTTGGTCTGCTCTGCCTCCCGTCCCTCACTGGTGAGCGGCCTTATCTTCGGCATTGTGGTTCCTCCTTTTTGTCACCCATCACCATCTCTCTAGTTGTGCTCTTTCGCTCTTGACTTAATCCCCACAACTTTTTCAATGCACGGGGGCAAGATGACCCAACGTTTTCCTGTGATCCTGGTCATCTCCTCCTCGATACGCATCCTGTAGTCTGACTGTAGATGGTGTGTGCTAAGTGCGATCAGGACATCCGCGGCATCGTCGGCTCCTACTAGTTCTTTAAGCTCGACTATCGACCCGTCGTCCTGTTCTATGAGTAGCTTCATCTCTCCCTCCTCCCCTCCTGCCTAACTGGCGTATTGGTCGCCGTCTTCGGCAAATAGGTACTCAAATCGCTTGCCGAAATACGAGCAGTATGCCTTGCATTCGTCCGCCGAAAAGCGCCCGCTCTTTATCTTTTGCTGATATGCGGTTCTGCTGACCCCTATGATCTTAGCCATATCTTCGTCGGTCAGATGGCGATACGTTTTTTGACCGAGCAAGTTCGGATACATTTCCACACCTCCAATCGTTGGCGCTTCGCCAACCTGGGTATAGTATAATGGCGAATCGCCAACTTGTCAAGAGGGGAAGCACAAAAAAGTTGACAATGCGCCAACATCGTGAGATAATGCACCCAAGGAGTGAGTCTCATGAGTTTTAGTGAAAACCTTAGGGCCGCAAGAGAGAGGCGCGGCCTCACCCAACAGCAAGTCGCCGATTTAATGGGTATAGATAAAAGCACATATTGCGGATACGAGACCGAAAAGAGGCAGCCAGATGTCCAGAAACTCAAAAAGCTGTCAAAAATATTAGGTGTATCCGGAGATGAGTTGCTGGAAACCGGATATGAAATAAGGCCCACCCCCGGTTCCGAGAGTGGGCCAGCGTCTGAAATTTCAGGACTTATCGACCAATTGACACCGGAGCAGCAACGCTTGATTCTTGCCCAGATAAAAGGGATTTTATCAAGTCGAGAATAACCGCCTGTTCCTCATCCGTAAGTTGCGGAAAAAGGCGCAATATCTCCGCTTTGTCGCTTGGCATAAATGTACTCCCTTCTACGGGAGCGCTTCCGTTGTTTTGAGCTCTTCCTAATTTTACCACACGACACTTATTTTTGTCACTGGCAATTCTTTCCTCCATAGTCCATCCTTTCCCACAACTCTCCCGGCCTTGTCAGTGGCATCAGTATAGAACATTAGTTCTAATAAATCAAGTCCTGAATATTACCAAACTTCATTATATATTTTAAGCGTTTCGACAAACTTGACTTTTTTGTGCAATAGTACGGATTATGGGACATATAGTTACGAGGAGGAAGAAATTATGAAATGTCCGGGGTGTGGAGCGAAGTACAGCGGTAAAAAGTGCCCAAACTGCGGTCGGCACACTGATCCACAAGAGGGCTCTAAGCGTATTACCAGGATTGCATTTATCGCCATCGTTGCCATATTTGTTGTGGTCATCGCATACGTGCTCATCTCGAATTACCTTTATTTCAGTGGGATAAATGATATGATAAAAAATATTATTGGGTAGGGAGCGTTTAAAGTGATGCGCAAAATGTTTTTTGCACTATCCGTTTGCTGTATTATTTTTGCGGCAACGGCTTGCTCATCTGAGGCCAAACAAAATCAGCCAATAGCAACACCCCAAAATGATGTGCCTGCTCAGTCCGTAGCAGCATCGGCATCATTACAGCCGGACTCTGGCCGAGATTATTCTTCTGTTTTGGATTGTTTAAGTGGACTGTTCTCTGAAGATGAAATCACGCTAAAGGCCTCCGGGAAAAAACTTGAGATATACGCGTCGAGCCAAGAACTCAGTGACTCTGTTACGCTGGCAAAAAACTCGGGCGAATCCCCAGAAAATTGGGCCGCAGACGCGGAATCATGGTCCATTGCATCGATGGACGCAATGACGGCTGCAGCAGAACTCGGAATTGAAAACACCATTTTATATGTTGTTAATATCGATAATAGCTCAGAAATCTATGCGACGTATCTGAACGGAAAAAATACATACAGTTTGTTTGAAACGTATGAGTACAGCGGATATAATCCCCCCACAATCAGCTTGGCAGAGTACAACGAAATCAAAACGGGGATGGAGTACCAAGAGGTATTTGACATCATAGGGTCTAGAGGCGAGGAACTTGCCTCCTCTGACTTAGGCTTTGGTAACGAATATTATACTGTAATATTTACCTGGGAGGGCGAGGGGGTCCTTGGCGCAAACGCAAATGTCACATTTCAAGGCGGAAAGGTGACGGCGAAAGCGCAGGTCGGACTAGAATAAAAATGCCGCCCCCGGTGCTGGCACACCAGGAGCGGCGGGAAGGTGTAGACCACAGAGCAGCGGCTACCCTTCCATTTTACCCAGATGGGAGGATTCTGTCAATGAAAACCAAATTGCCCACGCCGCAGCGTCTGCCGTCAGGGCAATACAGATGCCAAGTAATGGTGGCCGGGAAGCGGGTCAGCGTGGTTGACGCCGCTCCGGATGTGTGCCAAGCAAAGGCTGTTGCTTTGAGGGCCGGCCTGATTGAGCAGTTGGAAACGCCGAAGGACCGTATCACACTGGACGCAGCAATCAACAAATACATTGAAGAGCGGCGTGCCGTTCTCTCCCCTGCCACCATCATGGGATATAGGGGGATACAAAAAAACCGTTTCAGATCGCTAATGAAGACCCGTATACGGGATATTGACAAAGCTGCCCTGCAAAAGGCGATCAGCGACGACGCAAAAACATGTTCCGCCAAGACGTTAAAGAATGCTATAGGCTTGGTTGCAGCAGTCCTGTCAGATTACAAGGAGATCAATACAAGGGGGCTTAAATACCCTCAAAGGGTTAAAAAGGAGCACGCATATTTAGATGCTTCCCAAATCGTTGAGCTCATCACCGCCTGTCAGGGAAACATTGCCGAGCTCCCGATCCTATTGGCGGTGTGGTTGGGCCTCCGGCGATCAGAAATTATGGGGCTCCAATGGGAGTCCATCGATTTCGACGGGAAAAAAATAAAAATTGAACACGCTTTAGTGCCAAACGAGGACGGGGAATACGTGGAGAAGAGCGAACTCAAAAACGCTTCTTCTCGGCGTGTACTTTCCTGCCCCGAGTATATTCTGGCAAAGTTGGATTCATATCAACCGGATATTTCAAAGCGCAGCGGCAGGGTTTTTAAGATGGACCCCAGCGTGATCTACAATAACCTCAAAAAAATTTCTGAGCGCTCTGGTATCCCGTTTGTGGGAGTGCACGGATTGCGCCACACAAATGCCTCTGTCATGCTCTCCCTCGGCATCGTCGATAAAATCGCCATGAAGCGCGGAGGATGGGCTACGGACAATACCATGAAATCAGTATACCAGCACGTCTTTTCGTCTGATAGGGACACTGCCGATGATATGATAAACGCCTATTTTGAGTCCATCGTGGACGACGCAAATAAAAAATTTGCACACGAAATTACACATGCAAATATCTAAATCCTTTTATATCAATGGGTATAGGCGTTTTTCATATGGGTTCGATTCCCTTCACCTGCTCCAAACCCCGAAGCGTTGAGAAATCTACGTTTCGGGGTTTTTGCTTACAGTCGCAATTTATTGCAGGTTTTTTATTTTGTGATGTGTTGATGTTGTATATGACTCATCACTCATCAAAAAACAAAAAATTGCACACGAAATTACACACGGAATCCAACCCCTGCGCCAGGAAAGGATGATTGATATGGCGCTGTACCATCATCGCGTTGTAGTGATCTGCGGCCGCTGTTACGGGCCATGCCGCTGGGACCCTCCGACGGGCGAAGAGCCCTATGGCCACTGGCACATAGGTGAGCAATGCCCCAAATGCGGCGCTGAGGAGTGGGTAGCCCATGATCCCGGCAGGGACCCGCGCACAGGCCGAATGCTGGATAATGCGCCTGTGTTTGGCGCAAAAGCCGCCGATGCGTCTGATTAGATTAGCCCCCGCCATCCAAATTGGACGGCGGGGGCCTTTTTACGACTATCTCACGATCTGTGCCGCAAGGAATCCCACAGCGCCCGAGACGGCCAGCCAAATGAGCTTGTCCACGATACCGTCCCAGCGCTTGGCGGGCCTCTCGGTGAGAGCCTTCACGTCGCTCTTAATCTCCTTCACGTCGGTCTCCACCGTCTCCTGCCGTGTCGCCAACACCTCCACGGAGGACACCAGCTTGTCCAGGTTGTCCTGTCGCTCCTCCACCTTGTCCAGCCGGTGGGTGTTCGATTTGCTCCGCTGCTCAATTTCGGCCACCTTGACCGCGATGTCCTCCGCCATGGCTTACTCCTCCCTGGCCCTGATTTCGTCCTTCAGGGCGTCCCCTGCAAGGGCGGCCTGTGTAAAGCTGTTGTTCTTCCACCACGCCGCCAGGGAGGCGGCGATGGTCCAGCCGGTGGCGATGAGGGTGTTGATGTCCTCGTCCGCGATGGGGATGGTCTGGACGCCCAGCATGCTCAGCACCTGGTTGACCAGGGCCAGCAGCAGTACAACGGTCCGGGCAATCGTGCCCGCGCTGATCTTGTTGGTCATGATAAGTACTCCTCTCCTAATTTGCCGCGGCCAGCTTTTGCAGCAGGTCCGCGCCGTATCGGTACGCCTCCAGGTAGTCCATGGTCTCCTCGGCCAGCCCGAAGCGCGCCTGTACCTGGGCCCGGTAATCCGGCTCCTGCGCGCCCAATGCCTTGTCCACCGCCGCCCGGAAGATATCCATGGTCTTGCTGTGATAAGGCCACCAGTGCATCACGTCCGCGTGGTTGGAGGCGATACCCTTGGCATAGCCCTCGGAGTGGCACAGGATGTCGGCGGCGGTTAGGCCGTAGGTCTTGCAGAGCCGGACGCACAGGGCCACGGCGCGCCCCCACACGGCTTCAAAATATGCTGCGGTATCCTGGGGGTTGTAAGCCAGATACGAGCCGTCACGGCTTGCCAGCTTGGCGAGGGTGGCCGGTCCGCAGGACCCGTCCGCCGTGAGCCCCAGGTCTTTTTGACAGGCCCGAAGCGCCGCGTCACACCCGGGGCCGAAAGAGCCATCCACCCCCTTGGGGTCGTATCCTCTGGCCTGCAGCTCCATCTGGAGCCGTTTGACCGCCCAGCCGGAGGACCCCCGCTTGAGGGCCACCCACTCCACGGGGATGAGTCTGCACTCCTGGGGCTCGCAAATCTCCATGCTTAGGTGGGTGTTGTTGGCCGCCCCGCCGCAGTGCCACGCCCGACAGGTGTCCGGCAGGGTCTGGAGCGTGCGCTGGTCGTCGATGATGTAGTGGACCGCCGCCTCCGCACCTGACCGGTCCCAGGCGGACCGGATGGTCTGGGCGTCCGCCCCCGGGGTGGCGGTGGAGTGTACCATGATCCCCTTGGGGGTGATGGTCCTCCCGGCCTTGTAGCAGTCGCTGTTGGTCATAACGGCCTGGGTGATGTCGTCCACAGGCTTGTCCTCCTTGTCGTTGTCGCTGGGCTCGGATGGGGCCCTCTTTCTGGTGTAGACCAGGATGAGGTTGTGTACCTTCCGGTTGCTGACAATCCGCTTCCCCACCAGATCGCACTGAGAGGAGCCGCCGCCATCCAGCATGACGGCGCTCTCCCACCCCAGGGCCAGCAGTTCGGCCTGGAGCTCCATTGGGGTCCGCCCGCTGTCGGTGCAGTAGAGGCACAGCTCCCCGTCCTTGAGCCCTATGGCTGTCCTGGGCCTGCTGCCCCCCACATCTCGGTTATAGATCAGCATTTCGGCTTTTCCGCCCCGCAGCAGACACACGCAGCAGATGTAATTCCGTCGCTCCGCCGCAGGGACAGAGCGCAGGGTGATGTCCGGCCCTGTGCCCCAGGCATAGCCCCAGTAGGTATACGGGTCCTTAGCATAGGTCTGCCCGTCCGCCCGAAGGTGGCACACAGCCTGGGACCCCTGGTACAGTCCGCCGTTAATCAGATAGTCCGCCCCGGTCTCCGCCTTGATCTCGGCCAGGGTCTTAACTGATCGGTTGATGTATATCTGGATGCGCTCGATGTCCCCCAGCGGGATGGAGGCGATGTACTTACTCATCGTCGTCGCAAAGTCCGTTTGACTCTGCCTCCACAGCCCCGCGCATCAGCTCCACCGCCTCGGCGTACCGCCCCGCCCCGCGCAGCTCCACCAGCTCACTGTAGTGGTCAAATACCGCCTGAGCGAGGGCCGCGCCCTCTCGGGTCAGTCTGGGCAGGTCCTCCGCCAGCGCGGCGTAGTCCACATCCCCCGCACCCCTGTAGTGGGGCAGCGTGGGGTCCCCGGCGTTCCTGACGTTGGCCAAAAACATATCCTTGGCGTTCTGCGGCTCCACGTGATTGACTGCGGCGATGTCCATGATCTCGTTGATGTACTCGTACAGATGCTTCATAATAATTTTCCTTTCCGGCCAAGTTGGCCTGTCACATATGGATAATCTCTTCCGCCTGATCGGCGGTGATCCACTTCGGGGCCATGAAGCACACCTGCTCCGCCGTCAGACGGCCCAGACGATACTGAATGCGGATAAACTCAACCATCGCCTGTCCCTCCCATCATCAGCTCCAGCATGGCCGCCTCCAGCGCGGAGAGCCGTTCCGTCACTGTGGGCGAGATGGGGGGCTGGGCCTGTCCCATGGCCTCCAGCTCCGCGAGTTCTTCTGCTGTGGCGTCGCGGTAGATGCCGTTATCATAAACCCTCACGTGCTCCCCCCCTCCTAAATCAGTGCATATACTTTCACAGTAGTCCCAACCGGGAAACTGTTCGAGCTGTTTTGTTGCTGCAAATACAGCCCCGTTCCAACCGATGTTTCAACTCCGTAGGCTTTCATTGCATCCCTTGTCGTCGGTGTAGCCCCAAGCTGCAATTTGGTCCAAATCGTATTGTCAGACAGCTTAAATATTTCTAAAGCACTGGCCGCAATCGCATTCGTGTAAGCCTGATACCATGCAAGGTTGCTGCTTATCTGATGGATGCTGTCCCCAAGCCAGTAATTTGTTGTACCTCCCGACCCTGTCGCAGGGACAGAGATTAAAATCAGCATATAGGCATAATCTGTCGCGGATATTCCGAGTTCTATTTTTACAACAGCTTCTGTTAGGCTGATATTCTTGATGACCTGCATAGCGCCGCCCCCACCCGGCGCGCTCACCTTGCCCCACGCTCCGTCCACCACGCCCGCATACATGCCGTTGTCCTCTGCGGTCACCGTGGGGAGGCCGACGCCATCCGCACCTGCGGGACCCTGCGGGCCGGTGTCTCCGGTGTCACCTTTTGGCCCCTGCGGGCCTTGGATGCCCTGTTCCCCCTGGTCTCCTTTTGGGCCTTGCAATCCCTGGGCACCGGTATCGCCCTTCGGCCCCTGCGGGCCTTGCTCCCCGGTGTCTCCCTTGGGCCCCGCTGGTCCCTGTTCTCCTTCCGCGCCGGGCGGCCCTTGAGGTCCCTCTGGGCCCTGCGCACCATCCGCGCCCACTACATGCCCCGCGTTGATGGTGGTGCCGTCTGACAGAGTAATAATAAGGTCGCCGTCCCCATTTACCTGAGCATCTGTAACGGACTTTCCGCCGCCGCCTGCTTGGTATATCTCATTGATTGCCGCAACCAAAGAGGACTTGTCCGTGGTTTTAAGGGCAGCTGTGTCTCCGATCATGCTCAATAGCTGCTCATACTCTGTGGGGCTCGGGGGCTGAGATGGGTTTGCGGGCAATGCACCCTCAAAGACCCTGAGACCGTTCGCTGTGTAAATCGTCGGATATCGCTTGTCCCCATTTACTCCATATATGCCTATATGGATGTACCTGCCCGCACGAAGGATTTCCCATGGGACTGTGCATGTATTATCTGTCAATGCAATCTCAGCGCTGCGGCCCATATCGTCTGTAAACACCGCTGTTTTTGCATATCCATCCCAGGCCGGATCAAACTCAAATGCTGCCGTGTAGATTTCTACCGACCCGGATACCAGTCGTTCAGACTCTACTAACTCCAGCGTTTGGCCTGTTGCTCTTAGTCTCATGTGGATAGCCCTCTCTCAATTGCTGCGGTGATCTCCTCTAGTGCTTCCACGCGAGACGCAAGGTCAGGAGGGCATGGCTTGGGCAGCGCTGCACGGTCCGCCTCGATCTCCTCATCGGTACGTGCTGCTGCATGACCGTCCTCCAGCTTATACCGGGTGATGCCATCGTCAGTGTATAAGCCCCCGTCAAAGTAGTGGATTTGGCACAGGTTGTAGCGGTCGCCGCTGCCCTCGTCGATGTACGTCCAGGCGTCAATGTCCTGGATGTTGCTCATGGTATACCCGCCCTCGCAGCGGATGATCTTGTCCCCGTCAAGGAGGACGTACACTTTGGATTTTGTTCCTTCCATGTTGTTGCCTCCTTATAGGTCTGCGGAAAAGTCAATGTATGTAGACGCGTCATTGTTTGCTTGCAGCATTACCGGCGTATTAGATGTTAACGAGTTTGTAGCAGATGCAGAAATCCTATTAAACCCATTAGTGGATGCCCCGCCGGGAGAAATTGAAGTAACTGAAATTGCTGTTCCTGGTATGCTTAATATAAACTTGCCGCTTGCCGCAACAGTCGGCACGACTCGCATTTCTGGCACATTAACGAAAATAAATGCACCATTTGCGGAGTTGATATAACCGTTGCCATAATATGAATAGGAACCAGTGCTTTTTTTTCTGTAGAAATACCTCTGACACTTCGCCAGCTCTTCCGCCTTATTAGGCGGCGGGTCGATCAGCGCCCACGTACCGTCTGCAGCTTTGCGCGCTAAGGTCTGCTGTGTGCCGAGTTCGAGTTTGATGGCAACGATTTGTCCTGTGGTGGCCGGCGAAAATTGACAATACGGACGCCCGCCCACAAGACCTAAATATAGAGCACAATTAGAGCCAAGCTTTGACGGGGAAGTGTTTGGTACGCCAGTAAGAGTAGTCAACACTCCGCCATACAGCACTGATACAGCAAGGGTTTTTGATGCCAAACTTGTATCTTCTAATAATTGATAAATTTTATCGTCTCCGATGCTCCCGGAGATAGCGATAACATCGCCAGTATTGGTTACAGTAATCCCATTTTGGATCCACCTATCAAGGCCATAAGAATAAGCAAGGCTGTATTCAGTCTGCCCTCTCTGATTGATCGGATCCGCAAAATACCAATTGTCCAGCAGATTACGCCCTGTGAGCTGATATGTTTTGGTTATGGATTTATCGATTTCTTCCCCATTGTATTGGCTTGTATAGTACCCACTTGGTAGCCCATCGGATAAAGCCGCCCTGAGCATCGTGTTAAATTCATCTTGTGTCATAAGTCACCTCACACAATGATAAGCCGTCCGGATGCGTCGACCATAAAATGGCCGCCAGCCTCCACAAATGCTCCGGCATAAGTCGGTACAGGTCTACGGTAATACACCAGGACACAACCGGATTTTCCGTGCCCAGCGGCCCCTGCTATGCCGCCGGTGCCATTGTCCGGGTCATACCAAATGCCCTCTGGTGCGGCACCCGCTTCTGCCGTGATTCTGGCCGCACCGTTTGTGCCGGAGCCACCACCGCCATTACCACCATCGCCGCCGCATCCATAATTTTCCCCATCCTGTCCATCGCTCGCATTTGCACCATTACCGACCAAAAAGCAACTCTTGGAGTTGTTACCAGGGGCCCCATACGCTGCTCCACCGCCGCCAGCTCCTGCGAATTTTCGATTTAGCCCCACCCCCGGCTGCTCCGCCATTTCACTTCCTTTTCCGCCCAAATCAACGTATACGCTCTCTCCGTCATAACCGCCTGTGTGATCGGATAGATCGCCACCATCGCCGCCGTCACCGCCCTTTACGCCGTCATTCCCCCTCTTGGCGTATACGGTGCCGGTCAGCAGATCAGTATATCCGCTCGGCATGGCCGTACCGTTTGCGGATGTATATTCGCCAAAGACAACCTCGTCTGCTGTCGTGTTATATGTAATCCCTCCAGACGTGGGTATCTCCATCTCCACGCGGAGTATTTTACCCCCTTCTCCTCCTTCTCCTCCTTCTCCTCCTACACCGGGTGTACCGGCGGAGCAGCTCCAGGTACCCCCGCCTTTCGACTCTTCCGAGGTGACAATAATTTTTGTGTTTTCGCTTGGCTGCCCATTTTGTCCAGCTTGTCCATCCTGTCCTTTGCCGATCAGGACCGCCGTTATATCGGTTATCCCTTCCGGCCCGGTCCATGTACCTTGGCCGGATAATACCTCCACATAATCATAATACTGCGTATCATCTGGCGCAGGAGGGCGATAGCCGATCAGGCTTTTGCACGTTGCCCTGAGTTTGCCGGAAATGTTGATATCCAGGCTCTGGATACACGCAGTCCCAAGTTGCCGCTCAAATGGGTCAAATTCGTCCATTACATCGCCTGGGTCCTGCGTGTCATATACCACACCGGCCTGTATATAATTGGAGCTCCTATAATATGCCGCTAATCGCTCGGCAACGGTTACAGAGTTTGCAAGCGAGATAAGGGTTGCGTCAGAAATGGTCTTGACGTTTTCCGCTGCAGTTGCGTCCACGATTTCCCGTACCTCGCGGCTATTATGCACGTAAGAAAATCCTGTGAGCGTACCCGCTCCAGCGGACAACACGGCATGATTTGGGCCAGACGACAAAATCGTAAATCCGGACGCTTGTAAGCCGTACATCGGCGCATCAAACGTCACCACGTCACCGCCGACTGTTTCACCCTCAAAAAGCGTGCGCTCTTCTCCGCCTTGGATGTATTGATGCTCCGTGAGGATCAGGGCGCTATATCTATCATCATATCCCACCACTGCGCCCTCGCGGAACATCTTATCGTCCGGAATCACGCCAATGGTACCACTCCAAAGCTCTTCTATTCGGATCACTCCGTCAAGGTCTGTTTTTACAGTTCCGCCTATTGCAAAGAGCACCTGTGCCAAATTTGACCTAGCACTATCAGAGTACGGGAGCCATCCATATAGTTTACGCTCAGCCAAACGGCCCTGTACATTTACGGGCAACCCGCCGCAGATATCCGCAATCACCGCACCGGCTGTCTGACCCGAATACATACCCCCGTAGTGTTTGCGGGCATCCAGTAGCCCCATTGTGGAGATTGCGTATATCTTATATTTATTCGCCGTCTCTCGCTCAATGCTTTGCACGTAAAACAGCCCGACACGACGCGCCCCATAATAATATTCGAGGGGCGCATCTCGCCGGAAATTTCGGATATTGTTGTCGGTAGTCTCTACGACTACCGACAATGTGTTGAACTCCAAGCTATCAGATATCAGAGAGACAGCGAGATAACAGTTCCCTGATTTGATCTGGTCGTGGGTAAATTCTTTGTCTCCGTATACGATCCTGTTTTGCACATCGCCCTCCTACTCCGGGAGCCTTTTTGGCTTGATCGCCGTGAAGTTTATGCTCAAGCCATGCCACCTTTGCACACCGCCGAACTTTGCCCCCGCGCGGTCCTCTCCCTCCGTCACCATAGCGTCATATGTGAGTGTGCTCTGACCATATGGCACAGTAATACTATGACTGTCCACTGGGGCGCTGATTGCCTCGAAAAAGCTGTCATAATCCTGCGGATGCCTGGGGTCAGGCTCAACCTCCATCGTATAGTCGTAATAGGTCCCGATGATATCCCTGGAATACCGCCCGGAAAGCAAATCCCCCGCATTTTCCCCGTCTGGGATTCTGAATGACCTCCCCAAGCTATCTATCTTTACCCGCACTTGGTATGTAATACCATCCATAACAACACTCATATGTCATCCCTCTGCAATGCGGACGCCACGCCTTGACAGCTCGTCCAGCATATAGGGCATGGACAGCCGGGCGAATGTCACTCCATCAATGGTCATGTTGACCGGCCTTGTGCTCCCGACGTATCTCTGTACCCCCGTCCTCCCGGCAACCTCAGAATATCCATCTGCTGCCGCCTTTTTGATCGTTGAATATGGTGCAACGACTTCTGGTTCTCTCTTATTGTCTCCAAGCATGGCGAGGAACGGGGAATTGGGGCGCACCACACCGCCGTCTGCAAATCCTGGGATATTCATGCCACTGCTTCGCACGGTACTGTTCATGGAGTCGACTGCGGATTTTGCTTCGTTTGTTGCAGATTTTATCATCGCTACCACGAGGCCAAGGCCCGCCACAATGCTCACTACCGCAGCCCCCAATGACCACGCCGAGTGAAACGCGCCAATCGCGACAGCCGCCGTCAATGCGGCAGCCGTAATCATCCCAAAGGCGGCTGCCGCTTTTTGAATCCCACTCATATCATCCCACGCATCCGCTAGGGATGCTCCGAGCGCGACAATCGCAATAATAGCCGCAGATATGCCGAGCAATTTAATATTTACCCCATCCAGCAGTCCCGTGAACGCCGGTAGTATAGAGGATATGCTTGACACCATACTCGCCAGCGGACTGATAGCGCCAATGATTCCAAGCATAGCGATAACTACCCTTTGTTTCCCGTCGTCAAGATCGTTAAACCACGCCAAAAAAACGGATGCAAGCTCTGTGATTTTGGTGATGAGTGGCTGTACCTGCTCCGCCAGATTAGCCAAGGTCTCCTTAAATTTTATGTTTGCTTCTCGCCCCTCAACGAGGGCCTCGTTGTTGTCTACCCATGCGTTATAGGTGTCTGTAAGTCCCTCATGGGCCAGGGTGCTTAATACAAGTCTCTGCTTTTCCGCTTCCGTGCCTGCGGCAGCTAGCCCGTCAGAAAAGTTTTTCGCCCCGACTCCCAGCCGGTCTAACAGCTCCGCAAACTGTCCTGTCGCATTGCCTGTGGCAAGAGACTCTTGCAAACTGTCCGCCAAGCTCTCTACTTTTAGTGTATCCGGGAATCTCGTAACCGCACCGGCGAGTCCTTCCACAGCCACTTGCAAATCGCTTTCCGTGAACCCCGCCTGTAAGAGGTTGGACACCGCCTCAACACTGCTGTCCTCCTCGCCCGTAACGACATACAGATCGCGGAAGGCGTCTCTTGCGATCCCGATCCCAACTGCCGCCTCTCTGGCGTTTTGATCCAGCTTGGACAAGTCCGCTCTCAAATCCTCTGTAGCGGGTACTGCGGCAATGGCTGCCGCGCCCATAGCCCCTATCGCTTTTGTTGCCGGCGCAAATGCTTTTGATATCCCATCCGCCTTTTCTTTGATTTTCCCGGCTGCCGCCGCCATTTTTTCCCCAGACGCGCTAAACTTTTCGGCGGCTTCCGCAGCCCTCTCCATCCGTAATCTTGACTCTTCCAGCGTCTGGTTAAAGGCGTCATATTGCTCACGGGCGATTGCTCCGCTCTCAAACTGCTTTTTGACTTGCTCTTCTGCCCGCTTCAATACCTCAAACTTGTCTTTTGTCGCATCGAGTGTATCATTCAGCAGGCGTTGTTTTTGCTCCAGAAGGACCGTATTCCCGGGATCCATTTTTAACAGGCGTTCCACATCTTTTAAGCTGCTCTGCGTTGTGCTAATCTGCTTGTTTACTCCGGAGAGTGCCTTGCTCAGGCCGGTGGTATCGCCGCCGATTACTATGGTAATGCCTTTTATTCTATCCGCCATTTCAGTGCTCCTTTAAAACCGGTCCATATCGTCCTGGGATGCTATGGTGTTATAGCTGCATTTGTCATTTTCGGCCTCTATGTACATATCGTTGACCATGCCCACTGTCAGCAGCTCTAAGTCACGGACTGATATGCCGAGCTGCACCGCCCGGAGTAACAGCAATGCAGTTGTCATCTCCCGATCTATGGGATTTTGTTTTTTTTTGCGCTCGAAAGCGTCTCCGTATTGAGCTGCCACAACTCAAAAATTTGGGGAAACACCTCATAGATGGAAAAGGTCTCAAATCTGTCTAGCCAGTCCTCTACCGTGTTCTCAGGTATTTCCGGGTCTGCATGTTTCGCCATAATAAACGCCATATTCTCAAACACTTCCAGGAGGTGAGGAGGAATTGCCTCCTCACCGTCCTCCGCCTTTTTCACGGCCTTATCGATCTCCTGCATATCCAGCATGATATCTCTGCGAAATTTCAGCCTGTACAGTCGCGGAACTGCTGCCGTAGCTTTAAAGGCTATGGCTCTTCCATCGATCATAACTGTCGTTGTCATGCGCCGCCCTCGCTTGGCATCCACACATTCCCGTACCAGCCGCTATAGACCGATTCCGTGGTTTCGGAGGTGGTCTTTGCCTTTACGTTCCCGTTTGCAAGAGGAGACGCCGTAATGGTCAGAGTGTCAGTGTTCGGCTCTTTCGCGCTGTTGGTCGTCTGACTTGCCATAGTGGGCCGAGTGGCTTTGCAATTATACAGCACATGCCGGGTGGCCTTTTGGTCTCCGTCAAACTCAAACAGCAGAGCAAACGCTTTCGGTTCTGTATTTGCGTTTTCTGTGAGCACCTTCGCGGTTGTATCCATATTTTCTCCCAAAATATCCTCACGGAAACTGTCGGTAAGCAAGGCTATCTCAAGGTCACCGCTATACCCGTCGTTCGCCGCCGTAACATAATAGGCACCATTGTCTGCATAAAATTTGGTCTCATCTCCCTGTGCAGAGAGTGAGAGATTCACCGCACCCGGAATGGCGACGGGCGTTGCAAACGTAACGCCGCTCTCCCCCTCTGTCAGTACGGCGTAGTGGACATTTTTGAGCCCGTATTTCACTTTGTTTTCAGCCATATCTACACCTCAATTTCGTATGTGATTTGGTAACACTTCTCGCTGTTGATATAGGTCTCCGACCTCTCCCATGTGGTCCATGACAGCGCGTCCTCCACCTTTATCTCAATATCCCGGCTTTTGACCGCTGTATACAACTCAACCCTGATATGGTCTATAGGCAGATATACACCGTTGTCCGCCGCAAAGTTGTCGCTATATGGGGTGAGGTAACAAATAAACGGGAGTGCGGGTGCATCTCCCTCCGGCCATGCCCGATAAGTCACAGGATATCCGGTCGTGTCCAGTACGCGTCTGATTTCTTCCAGCGTCACCCCCTCAACACCACCTTTATTTTGCCGTACAACTCCCGTCTTGCCTCTTCCTCAGCCGGTCCTATATGTGGTATGCCTTCTACGCGACCTCCGTTTATTCTTGCGTGCCCATTTTCCAGCAGGTGCGCAATATGAGGTTTTTTTCTATTATGGATATTTACCCTGATGTCCTCTTTATCTTCATATGCCACTGTTGAGATCCAGCCGGATGCATACTTCCCTGTTTTTTTGGGAGACGTACTTTTCAGGCGTTGTATTGTTTGACTCACTACGGCTTTCACTTCTTTTTTTACTTCGTCCGCAGTATCCCGCCCATAGTCTGCAAGAGCACTTTCGATTTCGGTGCTCAACTCCGAGCTTGGTATTCTCGCCATAGTTACACCCCGGTCTTACGTTCCAGATACAGTTCTATGGTTTCGCTATGCCCTAGGTAGGTGCGATATATGCCATATCGCACGCCGTCCAGTTCGCATATTTCCTCTCCCGCGTAATCCGGTGCGAATAGGATCGCACGACGCTCTGGGCTCAACCCGACACGTCCCCCGTCGAACCACTCACTCGCCGATATACTCGTCACATTGCAAAACACATCGCGCGGCGCTTCCTGCGGTACGCGCTGTCCAATGCTATCTGTGGTATATGTTACTCCGATAAGGGTAAGTACTCTTGATCTATCCATTTTCTTCGCCCCAATCAGTATATCCGGTGGACGTTTTAAGCTGTGCCTTCTGCTCATCATAAGACGCTTTTAATCTGTCATACTCATCCGGGCTGCCAAAGTTTGCCCGGCAGTATGTAACCACCGCCCGTATAATGAGCGGGTCCGTTTGGTCCTGCTGCGTAACACCGGCGATACGGAGGTCGGCCATCGCCGCAACGATCAAGTCATCGATTTCGCCATCAAACGCGGTGGTCGTAATCCGCAGCGCAAGCTTGACCTTTTCCCGCATCGTTATGCCCCCTGTTGCTCCAAAAATTCGGAAATAATGTCAGCCTTTTTCGTTTTTGTGATGCTATAACCTAAGCCGGATGCCAGGGCCTTGATTTGGCTGACGGTTAGCGCCTCCAAGGCCCCGGCCTTATGTTCCGGCTCTCGCGCGAGGTTATAGCTTGTTAACCCCCCGAATCAGTGGTAATAGTCAGTTGCGCAAAGGAGTCCGGATCAATCAGCGCACCGGACCCACGCGCATACCCGGAATACGTTGTCACGTGCTTTTTGATATCCTTATCGCTCTCGATCATGATATCCTGGATCATGTTATACACCACACGCCGAGCATCGCCTACAAGCACTACATTATCGTCAACGGAATCCTCAACTTTGATTTGAGCTCCCAAAATGACGCCTTCCTGCCCGGCCTGTGCGGAGGGCTGGAAAATCGGCCTCCCAGTGGTATCCACCATACCAACCAGATAGTTATAGATGGTGGCGCGTGTCGCATATACCGTTACAGCGCTTACCCGCTTTAGCTTCCCAAACAGCGCCGCCAGCTCTTTAAAGGTCAGTGCGCTATTTTCCGCGCTGTTTACCTTATTCCCCGCAGTCATATCTGTCCCGATCTGAGTAACTACATCATCCGCCATTGCATCACCGAGGCTCGCGCTGATTTCGTCAATCAGATATCTTTCCAAGGCATCAATACTCATCCGCTCCATAGCGTAGGAGATATCAACGTGCTTGGAAAAATCCTTTCCGGAAAGAGTCACTTTCACAAATGTGTTCTGCTCGTCATCGTTTGCTGTATTTTCAGATACGCTTTTCGCAGCGCCCTGCGCGATCGCCGTGTGTTTTACCACCTCCAAGATCGTACCTGTGCGGTAGATCGTGATATCTCCCATGATCGCGTGCCGCTGGGACACCAAATCCCAGATAGAGTTGAGCATCGTAGTCGGGAGTACGGCAGTGGTATCGGCAGTGGTATGTACAAATGCTGCTCGCTCCTCACTGGTCATATCAAGACCGAGCAGATTTTTCAAAAATGCGTTCCGGTATTCTTCGCTTCCTGCCCCGTATGCGCGCGCCTTCGTCTGTTGTTCAAACCGGCGCATTACTTCTCCCGCTCCATTGGATACTTCTTCGCGGAGTTTTCTACGTTTTTCGGCGGCCTCATCAAGCTGTCTCAGCTCTTCCTTTAAGGCCCGTACCTCTTCGGTGAGCGCGTCAATGTCCGCTCCATCGGTATCGATTTCCGCACTGATAGCGGCGAGGCGAGATTCAATCTCTTCTTTTCGGTTCATTTTTTATACCTCCAACATAAGCTTAAGTTTTTTCTTAGCCCGTTCCAGTCGCTCCGCCTTGATGTTGCCGATCACTCCGTCGGCGTATCTCCGGGCACTTATACTCGTCAGGTCATTAGCCGGGATGCTTACGGCGCTGACGTCGTATATTTTTTTGATTTTTGTTATGGTCCTGTTGACAATTTCAATACTGTTTTCGTAGTCTTCTGTTGTTTCTCTTTTATCTTCGCCAACCACAAACGAAAATGACATTTTGTCGGTGTATCCGCCCTTTATTTCCTGGTATAGCTGTCTCCCGATATCCGTGCCACCAAGGTCTGCGGTAATTTTAAGCCCAACATTATCTACAGTTAGAGACAGCGTTCCGTTTTTGTTTCGAGCAAATACTCGCCCCTCGTGGTTGTACTGCATAATTACATCTGCCATATCGCACTCATGGAAGGCCGTAGGTGCGATTTGCTCAATTACCTTGTAGTATTTGCCATCGTATAGCATATAAGGCTGATTGAACGTGGTCGCGTATCCCTCTACAAGCATTTGCTCTTCGTTGTCCGCTGCTCTGATCTCCATGACCATGTTTCGGTATTCGCGTCCATTCTCTAGTCGATTAAGTTGCTTATCCGTTAACCCCACTTGTTAAGCCATCTCCTTTCCCGGTCGCGCTTCCATCCGCGCCTAGCAAATAGTATTCTCCTCGGATCGTATAGGCTTGTCCCTGGCCGTTTGGCAGCGGAGGCAGATTCCAAATCTCTCTTATCTCATCACGGTTCATGATACCTCGGTCCGCCATCTGGGCCGACACATTGAGCTTTTCTGTGTTGCTCATATACTGCAGCCGGTTTGCAGTCGCCATCAAAAACGCCCCAGAGGCCCGTTCCCGCTCCGTGAAAAGCATTTTTGTCATAACATCTGACATCTGGATTGCAAATGGTTCAATTGCGCCTTCATAAAATGCTGACCACGCATCTCCATATGCCTTATTTTGCAAAATATCGGAATTTACTCCGAAATAGTCATATACGTTCTCTTTGATCGCCTGCATCTGTTCTGCGTCTACAACAAACGGGCTGCTCTTAATCTGTTGGATTTCTGAATACGTATTGGGGAACAGAAGCACCCCACCTTCTCCACCCTGCAAATTCTCCTTGGTAAACCGTTTCCGTTCTTTTGCAAGGTCCTCCGGCTTCGTGAAGTTATTTAATTTCGCCATAAAACGGAATGTCGCTGCGCTCTTAACTCCTTCCGTGATGCCCTGATTCTGGATGTTGATAAGTTCCATTGTCGGAGCAAGTGCGGCATTGCTTTCTCCAAAAAAATCATCCGAATATTGGAACTTGGTCATGATACCACAATAGCGCATTTCCACTGCGGCGAACTGCCCCGCCTGGAACTGATAACGTAACCAAGGCTCTCCGCTATACTGCATAATCTCACACATGGAGGGGAGTACTGGAAATATCCCCGCCGCCTCGCCGTACTCATCTAATACTGGCACAACAAATGCAGTATTCTGGCAGTCCAGAATAGTGGATAGCCTATACAAAAACTGTCCCCAGGTCTGCCACTCATTTGGACCCGTTTTGAGCTTTGTCTGCAAACGCGGCTTCGCCGCGCCGTACACTCCTACAGAGAGTTTGCCTATATGAGTGGCCCTGGCGTGGATAGCCGCACGTACCAGCTCGCTCTCATATAGTTGCCCGCTCCAGCTCGTAAAAATGGGGCTATACGCCGTCAGCGTTTTAAAAAATCCATCCGGATCCCCACGCGCCGCTGGGCGTTTGAATATTTTCTCAAACAGACCCATGCTATCCTCCGTTCCTAAGCTGCTCGCCTATTTCTGCGTAATATTTTTGGCGCACGGTCATTGCGTCAAGGAGCGCCGCACCGCCGTCAATATGAGCGTTGGCGCCCATCTTCACCGGTTTGCAACGTCCACTTTCCGCCTCCGTTTTCAGCGCCATATCCAAGAGATGCACTTTTAGCAGATCATTGTCCCCTATGCAAACCACGCCGTCTTTTATAAGTCCTTCCGTCTCTCGTATTACCGGCGTAAGATTATAGCCCTGGAACACATCGTCCATATGAAATCCATATTGAGCCATATCTTGTACTAAATACTGTGCTGTATAACGGTCATATCCAACTTTAAGTGGATAAATCTGGTGCTTCTCCACCAAGCCACGGAACCATTCAAAGCAGTCTCGGTAATCCACAAAATTGTCCCCTGATAGTTTCAAAATTCCGCGCTGGATATATGCAGAATATGGTAGCCCGTCCCGCGCAGTGGCTTCATCAACTTTCTCTGCGGGCAAAAAAAACTTGGCAAACACATACAGCCGTCCGTTCTTTTCAACGATTGCCACGCAGGCCGTCAAATCCGTTGTTCTGGATAGATCGACACCTCCGACACAATAACAGCCTTTAAAATCCTCCAGGTGCAGCATCGGCCCACTGGTCCTCTCTATTGCCTGTGTTGATAACCATGCTTGTGAGCTATTTTGCTTTATATTGCAGTATTTTGCAAGAAACTCAGCCTTTTTAGAAAGGCTTCCTTCGGCCACCGCAATTTCTTCCAACAGATAATCAACCGAAACGGAGATGCCCAGATTTGGGTTGCTTTTTCTAAGCTCGTTGATGTCGTTCCATTTCTGGATATCATCAATCATATACAAAAACGGTGCGAGTCGCCGCTCCCGGCTATCTCCCAGCAAAAAGCGGGTAGACCTCTTTATCAACTCGTCGTATATTCCCTCATTGACATATCCAGAGGTGGAGATGGACAAAATAAGCGGTTGTTTTCTGGCCCCAAGTGCCGACTTCATAACTTCGTATTGCTTCAGTCCCTGGTCTCCGGGCCAACTGGCAATTTCGTCGCAGACTGTTAAGTGTGGGTTAAATCCGTCACTTTTCTTAGCGTTAAACGCTATCTTCTTAACACTACTGTTTGTGCTTTCGATGTAGTAATCCGCTTTACGTGACCGGATGAGCTCTGCAAGCTCAGGTTCTTTTTGAATTGTCTGCCAAAATGCTGAATACACCAAATCAGCTTGATCTAATTTAGGGGCTACGCAAAATATCTTTGCTCCATACTCTCCATCAAGATACACACAATAGGCGATGATCGCGGCTGCAAACAATGTTTTCCCGTTTTTTCGCGCAATGACAATGACGATCTCTCGGAACCATCTCAGCCCATCAGCGCCCACAATCCCGAATATCACAGATACAACAGCCTTTTGCCAAAGTTCCAACTTTAATAGATCGTCGCGGCCCTCACAATGGTGACAAAAAGTTTCTATAAATCGGATTGCTCTATTTGCTTTCTTTTGAGCGAAATAGAATGTCTGCGTCTGGAGCCCTTTTACAACGTACTCAAAAAACAAGTGCACCCACTGGCCTACTACGACGCTTCCGTTTTGTATGGCTTGATAATAGGCCAAGATATAGTTATCCATCCTGCATCATCTCTGACAGTTTGCCACCGGTCTTGCTTGGTGGTGTTAGCTCGTTCAACTGTTTTATAATGCTTTGATAATTTTTATCCGTCGCCGTGAACAGCCGGGCGGCAGGGCGCTCCCGTTCATATGGGTCTGTGCGCTCCGACTGGCTAAACATCTCGGTCTCACCGTGCTCTTGTATTTCTCTCCAGAGCTGATCAAGTCTTACTCTGAGACGAGCAGCCTGCACAATCAGCC
>ERZ826396.1665-NODE-1665-length-22683-cov-11.670939_pt1 | contig 22683 bp, 15 predicted proteins | sample MGYA00519926_ERZ826396 | MGnify/ENA primary metagenome ERZ826396 (study PRJEB31778, sample SAMEA3449230) | human gut metagenome | biome: human gut; feature: human-associated habitat; material: faeces | place: United Kingdom | collected 2010/2012 ... | reverse complement strand
CGATGACCGTGGTGTGCAGGCTCTGGTACATGTTGAACTTCGGCATGGCGATGTAGTCTTTGAAGCGACCGGGCATCGGATGCCAGAGCGTGTGCACCGCGCCGAGGGCCGAATAGCAGTCCTTCACCGATTTCACGATCACGCGCACTGCGATGAGGTCGTAGATCTCCGAGAAGCCCTTGCCCTTCTTCGTCATCTTCTGGTAGATGGAGTAGAGGTGCTTGGGGCGACCCATGATCTGCGCCTGGATGCCCACCTTCTCCATTTCGGCGTGCAGGATGGAGATGATCTGGTCGAGGTAATGCTCGCGCTCGGCGCGGCTTTCCGTGACCATGCGGCTGACCTGCTTGAACTTGTTCGGCTCAAGGTAGTAGAACGCAAGATCCTCAAGCTCCCACTTGATGTTGTTGATCCCCAGCCGGTGCGCGATGGGTGCGTAGATCTCAAGCGTCTCGCGCGCCTTGAAGATGCGGCGGTCCTCGCGCAGCGCCCCGAGCGTGCGCATGTTGTGCAGCCGGTCGGCCAGCTTGATGACGATGACGCGGATGTCCTTGCTCATGGCGACGAACATCTTGCGGATGGTGGCCGCCTGCTCGTCGGAAAGGCTCTCCACCTCGATGCGCGTGATCTTCGTCACGCCCTCCACCAGCTGCGCCACCTGCGGATTGAACTCCTCGGCCACCTGCTCGGCCGTGACCTTCGTGTCCTCCACGGTGTCGTGAAGAAGCGCCGCTATCAGCGTCTCCACGTCCATGCGCAGGTCGGTGAGGATGATGGCCACCTCCACGGGGTGCACCACGAACGGCTCGCCGCTTTTGCGACACTGGCCCGCATGCGCCTCGCTCGCGAACCGAAACGCCTTCGCCAGAAGCGCCTCGTCCGGTTCGGAGAGGTACGCGGACGTGAGCCGTTGCAGCTCCGCGAAGCGGTCCTCGGGCGTCTCGGCACGCGGGACGTCCTTCTTCGCATCGGATGCGAACGACTTCTCGGCCACGTGGGGGCGTCCCAACAGGTTGTCCTCCACGGTCTGCTTGCTCGAGGCGGCCTCGGGCGCGGCTCCCAGCAATTCTTCGCGATCGTTCTTGTCGCTCGTGCTCATCGTCTCGTCCTCCTTTCCGCTCAGCGCGCGTCAGCCGGCAGGATGGGGCGCGAGACGCGTGTGCCCAAGGTAGCAGAATCGCTCTTCATCGCCCAGTCCCTGAATGCGTGGAATATCTCGCGCTCCCCCAAACCTTCACGGTAGCGCACGCTGTCGGCAAGCTCGACTTTGCTCTGCGCCTCCCTCACATGAATGGAGCGCGCCACGCCATCTGCCCCGTACGCGGTGTGCGTCTCGATGAGGCCCAGCTCGCGGAACACCGCCACGCCGCACGCCGCCGAAGCCGGGCTCACCGGGAAGGCGTCGGTGCTGGCTGCAGCCGCCAGCTCGGCGTCGCCCAGCGTGAAGAAGGGCTCGGCGCTTTGGCGCTGCAGCGTGCGCAACGTGCGGTACACCTGCGCGAGGCAGTCGTGGTCGGGCGTCATGTCGCGCAGGATGCGCTCGTTGATGCCGGCGTCGGCGCGACCGAACAGAAGGTGGATGCCCGCAGGCTTGCCGTCGCGGCCCGCGCGACCGCTCATCTGGTTGAACTCGATCTCGTTGAACGGCAGGTGGTACAGCACCACGTGGCGGATGTTGGGGATGTCCACGCCCTCGCCGAACGCGGAGGTGGCCACGAGCACCTTGAGCGCGTCGGTGCGGAACAGCTCCTCGACGCGCTTGCGCTCGGAGCGCGAAAGGCCCGCGTTGTAGAAGCCGATGAGCGGGGCCATCTGCGGCACGCGCTTGCGCAGCGTGCGCGCCACGGCCACGGATTGCTCGCGGGAGTTCACGTAGATGACGGCTTTCTCGCCAGAGGCCACGAGGTTGGCCAGGTAGTCATCGCGGTTCTTGAGGTTGCGCCGGTCGTCCACCTCGAGGTTGGGGCGCGACGCGGGGTCATACACGAACGCATTCACCGGCAGCTCGCGCTTGATGGCCGCCGCCACGTCGTCGCCCGCCGTGGCGGTGAGCGCGAGAACCGTGAGGGGTGCGGAGGCGCGCGAAGAGGGCGCGCCGTCCCCGTGCGCCCGCAAAGGGGCCTTTGGGGCCGCCGGGGCACCGGGCCCCTCCCCTTGCGTCCGCGAAAACGCTTCCGGGATCGTCAGGCCGCCGTCGGACGCGGCAGCGCTTGCATCGGCCGAGACGGGCGAGCCAAAAGGCGCGGACAGCTTCGCGATCGCGGAGCCGATGGTGGCGTAGGCCGCGCGCTGCCCCGCCCGCGCGAGTCCCACGTGATGCGCCTCGTCCACCACGACGAACCGCACGCGCCCGGTGGCGGCGAACTCCTCGGCGTGCCACGCAAGGAACTCCGGCGTGGTGAGCGCGATGTCGAAGGTGCCGTCGGACAGGCCCGCGAATCCCTGGCGGCGCTCCTCGGGCGTGCTCTCTCCCGTGAGGACGACCACGCCGATGCCGAAGCGGTCGAGCGCTTCGCGCAGGTGGAACGCCTGGTCGGCGATGAGCGCACGCAGCGGATAGACGAACAGGCTGGCCTCGTGGTGCGCGAGCGCGCGCACGGCGGCGTGCACCTGGAACGTGAGCGACTTGCCGCGCCCCGTCGCCATGATGCCGAGCACCGACCGTCCGGCGCGCAGATGGTCGAGCACTTCTTGCTGGGCATCGTGCAGCGGGCGGTCGCCGATGATGGCGCGCACGACTTCCCGCTCGAGCGCTTCGGGGTCGGCGGCGGCCCGACGCTCCCACTCCGCGCGGTTCGCGGCGCGGGCGGCCTCGTAGGCCTCCACGTCCTCGGGGCGATGCGGCGCGTCGGCCACAAGCTCGGCGTCGCTCGTGGCGTAGAGGTCGGCCACGAACGTGAGGTTCTCCGGATTGAGGCACGCCTCGAGCGCGCCGCACGTGCGCGCGGGCGCAAGCGACTGCAGCATGGCCTTCACCGTGCGGCGGCCGCGCCACTCGTCGATCTGCACCTCGAACGCGGCGTTCACCACGCTGTCGGTGCTCATGAGCGCCTCGATGTCCGAGCAGTGGAACATGATGCCCGACACCGTGGAGCGGCCGTCGGAGAGCGCGCACGAGAAGTGGTTCTTCTCCGCGCCCACCGCACGGCAGTTCGCCAGCGTCACGTCGCGCGCCAGGTAGACGGGCACGGGATGCTCCTGCCCGAAGGGGGCGAGCTGATCGAGCTGGGCCACGCTGTCCAAGGTGAGCTCGTCGAGCCCCACGCACGCGTCGATGTTCACGAGCGGATGGAACGCCCCCTCCGGCAAGTCGTCCAAGAAGGCGGCGAGGCGGCGCTCGAACTCCGGCAGGTTCTCCGCGGGCAGCGTCACTCCCACGGCCGCTCCGTGGCCCCCGAACCGCGTGAGCAGATCGGACGCGCTCTCCACCGCCTTGAACAGGTTCACCTGGCCCACGCTGCGGCCCGACCCGCGCGCCTCGTCGCCGTCGATGGTGAACAGCAGGCTGGGCACGCCGTAGGCGTTCACCAAGCGGCTCGCCACGATGCCCTTCACGCCCTCGTGCCAGCCCTCTCCCGCCACCACGAGCGCGCGCTGGCCGTGGTAGATCTCTGCGGCCTGGGCCTTCGCGATCTCCGAAAGCTCAGCCTCGATGGCGCGGCGCTGGTCGTTCACGGCCTCTAGCTGGGATGCCAAACGCTGGGCCTCGGCCAAGTCGTCGGTCATGAGCAGATCGAGCGCCAGCTGGGCGTCCCCCATGCGGCCGGCGGCGTTGAGGCGCGGAATGATCGAAAAGCTGAGGTTCGTGGCGCTGACGGGCTTGTCGGCCGCGCCGCTCGTGGCAAGAAGCGCGGCGATGCACGGACGCGGGGCGGCGTTCATGCGCGCGATGCCGTCGGAGACGAGCGCGCGGTTCTCGCCGCGCATGGGCATGAGGTCGGCCACGGTGCCAAGCGTGGCGAAGTCGGTGTAGTCGCGCCACAGGTGCGGCTTGCCCAAGCGGCCGCCCAGCACCTGCACGAGCTTGAGCGCCACGCCCACGCCGGCCAAGATGACGCTTTCGCAGGCGGGATCGCACTTCGGATCGGCCACGGGCACGCCCTCGGGCACGAGGTCGGCCGGCTCGTGGTGGTCGGTGATGGCCAAGCCTAAACCCGCCTCCACGATGGCCGCCGCCTCGTGCTTGCAGGAGATGCCGCAGTCCACCGTGACGATGAAGTCCGGACCGAGCGTGCACGCGCGCACGAAGGCGGCCTCGGAGAGCGCGTAGCCCTCCTCGAAGCGCAAGGGGATGAACGGCGTTGCCGTGGCGCCAAGGGCGCGCAAGCCGCGGGTGAGCACGGTGGTGGCCGAGATGCCGTCGAGGTCGAAGTCGCCGAACACGAGGATGTGGTCGCCGCGCTTCACGGCGGCCTCCAGCGCGTCGGCCACCTCGGAAAGGCCGGGGATGGCATAGGGGTCGAGCCAGTCGCGGTCGAGCGAGGGAGAGAGGAAGCGGCGCGCATCGGCGACGTCGTCGATGCCGCGGGCGACGAGGGTGGCGGCGACGAAGCGCGGAAGGCCGAGCGCGCGCTCGAGACGCGCCACGGCCTCCTGATCGGCCGCCTTGATGTTGAACCGGGCAGACATGGCTTGCGATACCTCACATGCGAGAAATTCGAATAGTCTGTTTCCCATTGTCCCACAATCGGTGGGCGGTGTCACCGAGAATCGCCCGGCAACCCGCATGGCAACCCGCATGGCAGGGCGCCGACCTCCTTCGCGCTTGCGGAAGGCGCGCGGCATGCCGAGCTCCGGCAGCGCGGAACGCGCCGCGCCCGCCCCATCCTCCCCGCGTCGCCGCACTGCCGCCGCGCGCTGCGCGCCTCCTGCGGCGCGCAGCGCGCAAAGGAACCGGCGAAGCGACGGCAGACGGCGATCGCGAGGAGTCGCACACCGCGCGCGAGAACGAGCCGATCGGGCGTTTGGCGATGTTCGTGTTTGCGACGCACGGGGAGTCGCGCACCGCGCGCGAGAACGAGCGCCGCGTGAAACGCGTCCGTGACGTCGCCTTACATCTGCTCCACCAGCACAAGCAGCTCCTGCTTCTTATGGATGTCGAGCTTCGCATAGATGCGCTTGGAATGGGTGCGCATGGTGTTCTCCGATATGAACAGCATCTCGGCGATGGCCGGCCCCGAGTAGCCGCGTACGATGAGCTCCATGACCTCGGCCTCGCGGCTGGACAGCCCATAGAGCTCGCTCAAGCGCCTGCAGCGCTTCGCCACGCGATCGGCCAGCTGCGGGCTGCCGTCCGCTGCAACCGGCGCCCCTGCCGACAGCGCGGCTGCGCTCGGCCTTTTGCCCGCAGTCGCAAGCGCAGCCGCGCTGTCAGACAGCTCGACCGCATCGCGCGCACGCACCGCCTTCGACACGGCGATCTCGGCTGACGTGTCCTTGCTCTGGGCCCTCGGCGTGAGCATGAGAAATTCCAGCCGGTTCGTATGAAGCTTGCCCACCTTGCGCCCCACCAACGCGATGAGCAGCATCACGTACAGCGCCACAAGCGCCACGAACGACAGCTGCTCCACGCCGAGCGCCGCCGCACTGCCCGAGGCGTAGCCCACAAGGTAGCCGCACATCTGCATGAAGTAGGTGATGGTGCCGTAGAACGCGAAGATGAGAACCGGGTTGATGCCGCTGTCGCGCGATATCTGCCCGCAGTGCATCATCATGAGCACGCAGGCCAGCATGAAGCACGCGTACGTCACGCCGCTGCCCACCGTGGTGAATCCAGGGCCGGCGAACGGCAGCACGATGAGAAACGTCGCCGCCAAGGGGAACAGCACGCGGAACACGCTCATGAGATCCACGTGGATGGTGCGCCGGCGCCACACCCCGTAGAACACAGCCGTCACCGCCAGCAGCGCGAACATCGAGAAGATGTTGATGGAACTGAGCAGCTCTTGGTGCGTGACCGCGATGAAGCGGACGGCCCCCGAGGAGAACCCGAGCGCCCCCACCGACAGCGCCGGCAGAAAGCTCTCGCGCAGCGCGTTTTTGTACACCACGGCGTGCTCGCGCGGAACGTCGTCGAACATGGGCTGCTGCGCGTCCGTGGCGCGCGCCGCGATCCACAGGCACAGCCCCGCCAGCGGCACGAGCACGAGCGGAATGAGGTAGGCGGTGAGCGCTGTGGGGATGAAGCACAACGAGAAGTACAGCAGGGCCGAGAACCCGGTGCCCTTGACGAGCGCGAGGTTTCCGCGCGCGCTGTCGAGCGAGGCGAACACGCGCTGCCAGCTCATGAGGTAGCCCGCCGATCCCACGCCGATGAGCACAGCGGCACCCACCACCAGCGCGAACGCGAGCGATTCCACGTACATGGCCCCCACGAGCATAAGCGGCCCGAACGCCAGCGGCACCGAGAACGCCAGCACGTGCGCCCCGCGCGAAAGGCCGGGGCGCGCCCACGTGAGCGCCGTGGCCGCGCAGAACGCGAGCCAGAACGCGGCGATCTGCACCGTGTAGAACACGATGGTGGTGAGCGAGGTCTGGCAGAAATCGGGCAGGTAGGGGTAGATGCCGCCCCAGATGGACGTCGCGTTGACGGACAGGAACGTCGCATAGCCGAAGCTCGGCACGTCCGGCCTCACTGCTGATGGAGCGCGCATACTCGAAAGCCCCTCCTTATCGCCGTGGGGCCATTCTATCAGACGCGCAGACGGACACGCGAAGCGAAGGCGCGGACGGAGGCGCGCGGGGAGCGGGGCGCAGGGCGCAAAACGCGGAGCCCGACCGCAGGACGAAGACGCGAAGCCCCACGCGCTAGGAGGGAACGCCGACCAACGCGCGGACAGCGCTCCGGCTGCGCGCCCGGTCGACGCGGATGCCGACAATGCCGCCGAAGCGCGACGCGCCAAGCATCGGGCCCGAGCATCGGACGTCGGACGCGAGACGCCGAACGCCCCGCCCCAGAGCACTCAAGCGTCCGATCCGCGAAGCCTCCCTCGCGGATCGGACGCGACGCCGCCGCACACGATGCAATGCCCCGCCCGCATCCTTCCCGCGAACCGCACCCCTCCCGGAAAAGGCGGCGGGACGACATCGCACGAGAGAGGGACTTCGCGCGCATCGAACCAACAGGTGACACTCACGACCTGGGAAAACGCAAATATCACAACATTCTGGTGACAACGCTTCGGATGTCTTGCGTCTATAGTTCGCACGGACGGCGGGACCGCGCAGCTGCACGACGCGATCCCGCGCAGACGAGGAAGGGGCCGCGCCGCCATGCGAGGGCCCCGCTAAACGGCAAGCAAGACGCAAGACGAGAATGGAGGGGTTGCATGTCAACAGACCGCACCACGCTAACCCGCCGCACGTTCGTCGCATCGACCGGCGCGCTGGGAGCGCTCGCCGCCTGCGGCGGCACGGGCGCGCTGTACGTGTCCGCTCCCCAGGCGCACGCCGACGAGAGCGACAGCGGCGAGAAGATCGTGTGGACGCACTGCCACGTCAACTGCGGAGGCGCCTGCGTGCTGCAGTGCCACGTGAAGGACGGCGAGCTGGCCTACGTGGAGTCGGACACCGCCGGCTCCCCTGAATTCGGCGACGTCCAAGCCCGCGCATGCCTGCGCGGTCGATCCATCCGCCGCTGGCTGGGAAGCGACGACCGCCTGAACTACCCGATGCGCCGTGTGGCCGGCACGAAGCGCGGCGACGGCCAGTATGAGCGCATCAGCTGGGACGAGGCGCTTGACACCATCGCGAGCGAGTTCACGCGCATCACCGAGAAGTACGGCAACGAGGCCGTGTTCGTGCAGGAATGCTCGGGCGTCGAACAGAACATCATGATGAACAACCCGTTCTTCCGTCTGTTCAACCTGCTGGGCGGCGAGATCACGCGCTACGGCAGCTATTCGAGCGCGTCCATCAGCTTCGGCGCGTACCCCTACGTGTACGGCTCGTCGTGGGGCAACCGCTCGTTCAAGACGCTGCAGGACGGCGAGCTGGTGGTCATGTTCGGCTTCGCGCCCAACGACATGCGCATGGCCGGCGACGGCCCCGGCTACGACCTGGCCGTGGCACGCGAGAAGAAGAACGTGCGCATCATCAACATCGACCCGCGCCGCACCGAGACGTGCGCGAACCTGGGAGCCGAGTGGATCCCCATCGTGCCGGGCACCGACGCCGCGCTCGTGGCCGCGCTCGCGCACGAGCTGATCGAAAACGACCTCGTGGACCTCGACTTCCTGCACACCTACGTCGTGGGCTTCGACGAGGAGAGCATGCCCGAAGACGCCCAAGGCCAGAACCTGTCGTACTACGACTACGTGATGGGCGCGGGCTACGACAAGGTGGAGAAGACCCCCGCGTGGGCAAGCGCCATCACGCGCATCCCGGCCGAGCGCATCGCCAGCTTGGCGCGCGAGATCGGCGAGGCCAAGCCGTGCTTCATCTGCCAGGGCCTGGGAATGCAGCGCCACGCGAACGGCGACAACGCCTCGCGCGCCGTCATGGCGCTCGCGCTCATGGTGGGCCAGGTGGGACGCCCCGGCACCACGTCGGGTGGCACCATCGGCAACGACAGCATCGGACTGCCCACGCTGCCCACGGGGAAGAACCCCGTCAAAACGCAGATCCCGCAGTACCTGTGGCCCGAGGCCATCCGCGACGGCGAGAAGCTCACCGCCACGCATGACGGCGTCAAGGGGGCCGACGCGCTGAAGACCGGCATCAAGTTCCTTGTGAACTACGGCAACAACATGATGGCGAACCAGAACGGCGACATCAACACGACGACGGACATCCTGCGCGACGAGAGCCTGTGCGAGTTCATCCTGCAGTACGACGTGGCGTGGACCGACTCGTGCAACTGGGCCGACATCGTGCTGCCCGACCTTACCCCGCAGGAGACGTACAGCCTCACGGGCGCCGGCGAGGCGTGCGACGTGGCGGGCGTGCGCTTCGGCCAGCCCGTGTACGAGCCGAAGTTCGAGCGCCGCGAGATCTACGAGGTGTGCGGCGAGCTGGCGAAGCGCCTGGGCGTGTACGACGAGTACTCCGAAGGGGGCCTCACGCGCGAGGACTGGTGCCGCAAGCTCTACGACGAGCTGGTGGAGGAAGCGGGCGAGGACTACGACCTGCCCACCTACGACGAGGGCGTGGCCATGGGCACGTTCACCTACGACATCGAGCCCTCGTCCGAAAACGACCCCTTCATCGACGATCCGGCGGCCAACCCGCTGAAAACCACGACGGGCAAGGCGCAGATCTACTCCCCTGAGATCGCCGAGCTCGCCAAGACGTGGACGCTCGACGAATCGGAGAAAAACGCCATCACGCCGCTGCCCCTCTACGTTCCCGGCCCCGACAGCGCCGACGACGTGACGGAGGAGTACCCGTTCCAAATCCTCGACTTCCACCACAAGTGCACGACGCACTCCACGTACGCGCACAATCCGGTGGTGCAGAAGATGGCCCCGTTCCAAGCGTGGATCAACCCCCTGGATGCCGAGCGCGCAGGCATCGCCGACCTCGACCAGGTGCGGATAACCACCGCCCAGGGCAGCATGATCACGCAGGCGAAGGTGACCAACCGCGTGATGCCCGGCGTCATCATGCACGCGCAAGGCGCTTGGCACAACGCGCCGGCCGAGGGCGACCGCACCGACCGCGGCGGCTGCACGAACACGCTGACGAGCCGTCAGCGCAACCCCATCTCGAAGGGCACGGGGCAGCACAGCGTGATCGGCAGGATCGAGAAGGTGGAGGAGTAAGCCATGACGCAGTACGGATTCTACTTCGACGCGACGCGCTGCACGGGATGCAAGACCTGCGAGGCCGCGTGCCGCGACTACCACGACCTGCCGCTCGACCTGTCGTACCGGCACGTGTACGAGCTGGAAGGCGGCTCGTGGACGCAAGCCGGCGACGGCACGTGGACCACGGACTCCTACACCTACTACACCTCGTTCGCCTGCAGCCACTGCGACAACCCGGCGTGCGTGCAGGTGTGTCCCACCGGTGCCATGCACAAGGGCGGCAACGGCTTGGTGTCGGTGGACGCGCACCGCTGCATCGGCTGCGGCTATTGCGAGCTGGCCTGCCCCTACGGCAACCCCCACGTCGACCGCGACAAGGGGCACAGCGTGAAATGCGACGGCTGCGCGTCGCGCACGGCCGAGGGCAAGCAGCCAGTGTGCGTGGAGGCGTGCTCGCTGCGGGCCTTGGAATTCGGCCCGATGGACCAGCTGCCGCAGGGCGATGGCCGCGCCGCCGTCGCGCCCCTGCCCGACCCCGGCGTCACCACGCCGAACTTTTACATCAGGAAATGCGCCCAGGCGCAGCCGTGCGGCTCCACGTCGTGCGCCGTCGCCAACGCCGCGGAGGTGAAGTGAGATGGGAACCGGATTCGAGCACACCGCGCTGGCGGTGTTCACCACCCTGGCGCCGATGGGCGCGGGAGCGTTCATCGCGCTGGCCTATGCGTTCGCCGTCGGAAAGCCCGACGAGGAGGCGGCGCGGCGCCTCGACCGTTGGACGGCTCTGCCGCTTGCGGTGCTGGCGGCAGGGTTTGTCGGGGCGTTCACGCACTTGGCAAGCCCCTTGAACGCCTTCGGCGTGTTCGCGGGCGTGGGCTCGTCGCCGCTGTCGAACGAAGTGCTGGCGGGCGTCGTCTTCGCCGCGCTGGCCGTGGTGTACTGGGTGCTGGCGCTGGCGGGCAAGCTGTCGGCCGGAGCGCGCACGGGGCTTCTGGCAGTGTTGTCGGCGCTGGCCGTGGTGTTCGCCGTCTTCTGCGGGCTGGCCTACATGATGTACACTATCCCCACGTGGAACACGCCGCTGTCCATCGTGCAGATGGTGGGCTATCTGCTGGCGGGCGGTACGGTGCTGGGCTTTTGCACCGTAGGCTGCGCCCGGACGGCGCTGCCGAAGGGCGCGGGCGCCGTGGCCCTCGCGCTCGTGCTGGCCGGCGCGGTGCTGGGTGCGGCAGGGTTCGGTGCGCAGATCGCCGGGCTTGAGGGCTTGCGCAACATCTGGGGCTCGGCTGCCGACCTGGTGCCCGCGGCCGGGGCGCTTTTGGGAGCGTTCGCCGCATGCGGCGTCGTGGGCGGCGCGCTGACGTACGCCTCGTCGAAGCGGGCGTTCTCGCCGGCGCTCATGGCGACGGCGTGCGTGATCGTGGCCGTCGGCATCTTCGTGGCGCGCATCGGGTTCTACGGACTGTACATGGGCATCGCGCTGTAACGGAATGCGCGCCGCAGCGGACGGCCGACTGACAGGAAGGCTCGTCGGCACCGGCGCGCACCGTGCATGATCGAAAGGAGCGGCATGGAGACGGCGCTGAACGAGATCACGCTCGTGCTGTTCACCACCATCGCTCCGGCGGGCGTCATAGGCTATCTGGCCATGGCGCTCGCCGTCGTTTCAACCCGCGACGAAGGGCGCGCCTGCGCCCTCAGCCGCCACCTCGTGGTGCCGCTCGTCTTGGCCATATCGGGCCTCATCGCGTCGGCCACCCATCTGGGAACGCCCGCGAACGCGCTGTACGTGCTCACCGGCGTCGGGCGCTCGCCACTGTCGAACGAGGTGGTGGCCGCCGTGGCGTTCTTGGCGCTGGGCGGCGTGTACTGGATCCTGTCGTTTCGCGACGACCTGCGGCGCGGCTTCCGCATCGTCTGGCTCGCGGCCACCGCGATCGCGGGGCTTGTGTTCGTGGGGTTCATCGCCGTGGCGTACTCGGTGCCGTCGGTTCCCACGTGGAACCTGCCCACGACGCCGCTTGCGCTGTGGCTGAACGCGCTGTCGAGCGGGCCGCTCGTGGGGCTGCTCGGGATGCTCCTGGCGCGCCAGGAGCCGGGTCGGCGCATGGCGGCGGCGCTGTTGGCGCTGGCCGCGTGCGCCGTCGCCGCCAACGCCGCGGTGCTGGCGGTGCAGTGGCGGGATCTGGGCGGCATCGCGACCACCGTCGCGCGCGCCGTCGATCTGGCACCCGCGATGCCGCTGGTCATCTGCGCGTACGTCGCATGCGGAGCGGCGGGCGTCGCGCTCTCCGGAGTGGGTGCGCTGCGCCAGCGAATGGGTGCGCTGTGCCGCGGCGATGCGGACGGCGACCCCTTCGCCGCGGCACAGCGCACCCGCATCGCGCGCCTCGCGTTCGCCGCGGTGGGCGCCGCAGCGGCATTGGCGGGGTGCTTCGCCGTGCGCTTCGCGTTCTACGCGCTTCACATGACGCTCGGAGTGTAGAAGGCGGGTTCGCGTTTGCGGCGGGCGCGGCCCCTCGCCTCGATTGCGTCTGCCCTGCTCCGCGCTCCGATCTCGCCTTTCTCACTCGCGCCCTGTTCGGGGGCGCAAGCCGTAAGGCCCGAAAGGAAGTTGCGACGGGGTTTCGCCGCCGCGCCGTTTCCCTCCCCTTTCCCGCACTTGCTGTAAAACGTCTGGTTGCATCCCCCTGTTTCGGGCGCAACGCCGATCGGTCCGACTTTGCGGCGCGGCTCCTTTTTTGCGCCCAGCTGGACGATCCTGCGCTGCAACCTGCGTCCGGCAGGTGCGGCGGTCTGCCAGGCGCGGCGACCTCGCCCGCTTCGGCCCCGCATGCTCCTTGCGGAGCCGAAGCGCCATCCGGTATGGGCTCAACCCGCCGGCGACGGTGTCCCGACGCCGACAACCCGCCGCGCCCCGCGCGCCCGGCCGCCGCGCCCCGCGCGCTCGCCCGCGCCCCTACTCCTTCCGAAACGCGTTCATGAGGATGGCAGCCACGCCGCACAGCAGAGCGCCAATGGGCCACGCCAGCCAGAAGTAGGTGGAGCCGCCGGAGCTCCAATCTATATCGTCGATGTTCTGGCCGCCGAACAGCGGAGCGAACAGCAACAGCAAGCCCACCGCCGTCGCCACCAGCATGATGACGGCGCACACGGCGCCCACCTTCTGGCTGTGGCGCTTCTTCTGCAAAAGCGCCGCCTTGTACTCCTCCTCGACGGTCAGGTTCGCGATCTCCTCCAGCTCCAGGTCGTCTGCCACGCTCTTGTTGTACTCGGCCACGTTCGTGCGGCCGTACATCAGGGCGAAGTGAACGATCAACCACGCCCCCACAGCGGCCAGCATGATGAGCGCCGACGCCGCCACGTTCTCATACGGGCCGTCCTCTGCCAGCAGAAGACCCATCACCCCCACGAAGATGACCCCGACGCCGCCCACCACGCCGCACGCGAGCCGCCTGCCAGCTGCGGACTTCTCTTCGGCGGTGTAGAAGTCCTCGATGTAGGGGTGCGCCTTCTGAAACGCCGAGTGCTCCATGCCGGCGGGGATGATGAACGCAAGCCCCGCCAGCACGCCGAGAAGGAGAATGCCCATGAACAGCGCATCGGGGTTGGCGAAGGGAAGCACGCGCTGGCCCTCGAACAGAGAGCCGATGCCCGCGCCCAGCACGATGATCGCGATGCCCGTGGGCACCTTCCGCGCGAAGCGGCGCATGTGCTCGTCGTAGCCGCAGACGTCCTGCGGCGCGCCCTGGGGCACGGTCGCGGCGGGACGCGCGGTGGGGCGGGCCGTCAGGTCGCCCTTCACCAGATCGTCCAGCGTGCAGTCGAAGATGTCGCACAGCTTCAAAAGCTTGTCCATCTCGGGGTAGGCGCGCTCGGCCTCCCACTTCGTCACCGATTGGCGGCTGACGCCCAGAAGCATCGCCAGCTGCTCTTGGGTCATGTTGCGCGTGGCGCGCAGGTGCTGCAGGTTGTCGCGGAAACTCACGGGTGGTCCTTTCATCGTCGGGTGAGGTGCTTCGTCTCGCCGGCGACTCCACTATGCGGTGGCAAGCCGTTCCATTCTACCAACATACGGCTGCATTTTGGGAAACCTCTAGGCGCCTTGCGGTTGCAAACCCCTGATGAGGGACGTTTTCGCAGAGCTCTCTGCCAACAGAGAGTCGCAACCGCCAACGCCCGCAATCCTGAAAAGTTGCAACAAACGCTTTCGCCAGCGACGATGCATCATTCCCTAGCATTCGTAGACCAACTCGCCCATGCGCGAGGCATCGTAGCCGACGAGGGCGCCCACCTCTTCGCGGAAGGGGCGGGAGCGCGTGAGCTTCGCGACGGCCTCGACGATGCGCTCGCTTCCGGGCAGCTTCGCCAGCACGATGTCCAACCATTCGTCCTGCAACGGCAGGAAGTCCACGCCCCCCACCTGATGGAACACGCGCTCGGCCCCGATGCCCGCATCGGCCCCGCCGCGCGCCACGAAAGACGCCATCGACAGCGCCGAAGTCGCCTCGCGCTCGTAGCCCTCGATGCGGACGCGATCGGCACCGAGGCGCGCCAGCTGTTCGTCGAGCAGGATGCGCGACCCGCAGCCGCGTTCGCGGTTGACGAGGCGCACGCCCGGACGCAGCAAGTCCTCCCACGTCCGCAAGCCTTTCGGGTTGCCGCGCGCCACGATGAGCCCTTGGCGGCGGCGCACAAGGCGCACCACCTTCACCGGCGTGCCCGGTACGAGGCGCTTGACGGCGGCGACGTTGTACGAGCCGGAATCGCCGTCGTAGAGGTGCGAAAGCGCCGCATGGGCCACGCCGCGGTACAGATCGACCAGCGCGTTGTAGCTGCCTTCATAGACGCGCTCCACTGCGGCGTTCGCAGAGCCCAGGTAGTTCGCCAGGATGTCGCCCGCGATGTCGTTGCCGGCCAGCACGAACGAAGAGAGCCCTTTCGAAGCCGAGGGCGCGGCGGGCGACACGGAAGCGGCAGAGGCCGCGCCGAATGCGGCTGAAGACGCGGCAAGGGAGGAGCGCACACCCGCCGCGACGGATGCGGCCTTCGCGCGCTTGGAGCGGGCGATGTAGTTCTCCACGTCGCCCATGGTGAAACGCATCTTGCGACCGATATGGTACGACGCCAGCTCGTCGGCCTTCACCAGCTTGTACACGGTGCTCCTGCTCACCTGCAGCAACCCGGCCACCTCGTCGGCCGTCAGAGCGTCGTCGTTGCGCATGCTCGCACGCCCCCTTTATCTATCTTGAATGAGAATAGATACAAATCAGTATAACGCGAGTGCGGCGCGAAAGTGAACGAAACGATACGAGATCGTACGAGCACGGCGCATTTCGCGCACAGCCCTTCCCTCGCGCGCGCCGATGGGCGATACTGCGCGCAGACCGAACGGGCTTTCCGAAATCGAAAGGCCCCCAACCGAAAGGACAGGATATGAAGATCTCCGCTCGCAACCAGCTCAAGGGCGCCATCAGCGCCATCGCTGAAGGCGCGGTGAACGGCGTGGTCACCATCGACCTCGGCTCCACGCAGATCAAGGCCGACATCACGATGGAGGCCATCAAGGATCTGGGCCTGAAGGAGGGCATGGACGCCGTGGCCATCGTCAAGGCCAGCAACGTGATGTTCGCCGCCGGCACCGAGCGCGTCGCGGGCATCTCGGCCCGCAACCAGCTCGCCGGTACCGTGGCGTCCGCGAAGAAGGGCGCCGTGAACGGCCACGTGGCCATCGAGACGGCCGACGGCGCGCGCATCATGGGCTCCATCACGAACGAGGCCATCGACGAACTGGGCCTGGCCGAAGGCGGCAAAGCGCTCGCCATCGTGAAGGCCACCGACGTCATCGTAGGCGTGGAGTAAACGCCGCTCACAAAGGGACGGAGGCCCGCGCCGGTGCCCGCGCCCACCATTTGCAAACGGCCGCTCGAATGAGCGGCCGTTTCTTTTTTCCAAACGGAAGATTTCTGAAAGAGGGTGGCGGCGACCCCTTGGCTTCGACGGATTCGAGCAGCAACATCATGACCATGCACACCCTGGAGGGCACCGTGACGGAAGTGAGCGACGAGCCCTTCCCCTGCGGCGAGGCATCGCATCCCACCTTGGACGAACCGCTGACGGGAAGGCACGTCATCGAGGGGTATAACGACGGCAGCGCAGCAGCATAAGCGCACGTTTCGGCGAAGGGCGATGCGGCGATCGCATCGCCCTTTGCGCACGCTGCCGTTCGCTTGCGCGCAGTCGCCTCAGCGGGAAGGCGGGCGAATCGTTTCGCCCATATCACCCACATCACCCGTTTCGCCGCTGACGTATCGGCGCTGGCAGATGCGCTGTTTACGCGCCGAAGCTTTTGCCCAGTTCGCGAGCCTTCTCCAAGGCAGGATTGCCCTCGATGTCGCCGATGTCGGCCACGTTCGGACACAGCACTTGGCCCTTGTCGGTCCAGCCCACGTGGCCCATCAGGCGCTCGTACCAGTAGACGCTCTCCTCGAAGCCGTCACCCTCGGCCGCCATCAAAAGCGCACACTCCCTCGGCGGCACGTCGAGGCCGCCCTCGCCTTCAGCCGTGGCGAACAAGCGGTCCACCGCCACCTTCAGCTGGGCGCTCACCGTCCACCAGTACAGCGGCGAGGCGAACACCAGCGCGTCAGCCGTGCGGTACGCGTCGTAGATGGCGCGCATGTCGTCCTTTTGCACGCACGGATTCTCGCGCGTGCGGTCGCCGCCGAAGCAGCCCTTGCACGCGCGGATGTCCATCCCTTCGAGGAAGAACACCTCCACCTCGCAGCCGGCTTCGCGCGCCCCCTCGGCAAACGCCTCCACCAACGCCGAAGTGTTCCCCCGCTTCCGCGGACTTCCGTTCAGCACCACGATCTTCTTCGACATATCGTCCCCCTTCTTTCGTTCATCACGTCTGCCACGTTCGTCGTTGGCAAGCAAACGCGGCGCGGCCAGCATACACCCCGGTTTCCGCAACCTCGCGCTCCGCGCGCAACCCCGCGTGCCGCACGTTCTCGCGATGCCGCACGCGCACCGAGCCGAAGATGGCGCGGGCACGGCTGTAGGCGCGGCCGCCATCGACGTTGCGCGCACATCCCGAGGTCGATCGCATCGCCGCGCGAAAAGTCGGCCCCGTAGATGATATCCCATGTCACGCGCATCTCGATACCCCTTCAACCCGAGAATCGATGCGACACCCTTTCCCCGCTCTGGCGACCCAATCCCGCCGTTTGATCACGCTATGGCGCAAGGAGGTAAGCCCCCCCCCCCGTGCTCGAATGCGCCACGTCCGAAATGCTCGCCGACGAGCCGTCCGCAACCACTGATGGGGCCGCCCGCTACGCAAAAGCCACCGCAATCCCCTCCCGTGCAGAAAAACCCTCCATTTCTGGCCACGAAACCGCGTTCTGGCACGCCTTGGAAGCAATTCGACCGTTACGATTTTACTGACCTGGCCTTTTGCCTCGAGTGATTTCCCTTTTCGGTCGACAAGCCCCGAATTCCGTGCCAGAACGCGGTTTCGTGGCCAAAAACGCGCCTCTCTTCCGCACGCCGCTCGGGCTCGACCGAACAGTAGGCCGACCAAGCGCCCGGACAAACGGAAGATCACCGCGTCGACCTCTCTATCGGACAACCAAGCGCCCGTCCTCCCCCCCCCCCCCGGACGAACGCGCCTCGCGCTCACCGCCGCGTTCGCCGACGACACGACGCAGGCGAAAACCTCCACCGTCGCCCCCGTCGTCGGCTTCAAGAAGCGCTCCGACTCCCACCAGGAGCGGCGGGCCATTGCTTTCGAGGCATGAACGACGCCTGGAGCGCAGACGAAAACGGCCCGAGTGACGGCGCAAGCCCGCTCGACGCTGCGGAAGCCCAGCCGTTCGTCCTCGCGGAGATCTCCCGTCAGCCAGACCGAACGACAAGCGCCGCCACCCCCGACGCGTTGAGCGCCTTGAGCCGCATGCGCCGCTGGCAAGAGAACGGCGCAAAGCGGCACCCGCCTATCCGCGACCATCTTGCAACCGCTTCACCCTTACTCCGAGCAAAAAACGCAAGGCAAGCGCCCGCCCCCGACCCAGTAAAACAAAAAACCGACGAAAGCGGGAACCTTTCGCCCTCCTGCCGCATGTTAGAGTACGAAGGAGGTGATGAATCATGGCTACCTCGACGCGAACAGAAGAATTCGTCGAGCACGTCCTGAACGAATGGGGAGGCCTCGTGTACCGGCTCGCCCTGAGCCAAACGCGCTCGCCCCACGACGCGGACGATGTGGCGCAGGACGTGTTCCTGCGGCTCTTGCACGACGCCACGCCGTTCAAAGACGAGGAACATCTGAAAGCATGGCTCATCCGCGTCACCGTCAACCGGTGCAAGGAGCTGCGCCGATCGGCCTGGAAGCGGCGCGTCGACACGATGGATGAAACCTCTCCGGCGCTCGCGAATCTGGAAGCCCCCGTTCAGGAGCTTGTCGCCGACGAAGTGTGGGAGGCGGTCCGAAGGCTCCCCGACCACCTGAGGCTTGTCGTGCACCTGCATTATCTCGAAGGCTATCCCGTCGCCGACGTCGCACGGCTGATCGGCTGCAACCCCAACACCGTGCGCACACGGCTTCACCGAGCGCGCAAGAAACTCAAACTCGACCTAGAGAAGGAGGCAAAGCATGGAACGAACGCCCCTGAATCGCTGCCGATCGCTCATGAGCAGTGTTGACCTGCCCGACCACGTGCGCAAACGCATCATGGACGAAGCCGCTTGCGCGCAGAAGCGCGCCCTCCCCGACCAGCGAGAGGCCCTGATCGCCCCTCGTCCCTTCGCACCGGCGCAGACCGGGGCAGACCGCCTCGCAACGCGACGGCACCGCCGAGCCCGAGGCCTTGCAGCGGCATGCGCGGCGGCGATCGTCCTCGGAGCAGCGTTCGCCAGCGGTATCGCGCCCCTGCCCGACGCCTTGTCCCAACTCGGCATCTTTTCGGAGCCTGGCGCTTCGCCTTCGACCGGCTCGGCGCACGACAACCACTTCGTGCTGTCGGCCTATGCGGCTGAAAGGAACGGGGGCGACGAGTCGTCTGCCACGCTCGAACTGCACGACTTCGGCCTCACGGGAGGCTGGGGCTGCGGCGATTACGACGGGGAGACCGGCGAAGCGCACAGCGACGGCGACGACCCCGCTTGCGTCGGCGACGACGGCCAGCGCTTCGCCCAAGTGCGCAACCCGCTCGACCTCAGCTGCCTCGGCGACAACATCCAATCCATCACGTACACCATCGGCGGCTCGCGCGTGCACTTCACCAGCGAGAACCGCACGTACGGCCCCTTCGACGACAGCCCCGTCGATTTCGAGCAGACGGACAGCTTCACCGTGGCCTACGACGAGCAGAGCGCCGACAAGAAGGAGCTAAGGCGGGAGCTGGTGGCGTACTTCCCTCTGAACGAACGGGGATCGGAAATCCAAACGACCCTCGAAGCCCATTGGGAACAGCAGCAGCGCATCCACGAAGGCGCGGATTACGACAAAGACAAACTGCTCTCCGACGACAAGGCGCAGGCGCTCAACGACGAACTGGAGAGCATCGTCATGCAAGGATACGCCGAACTGCTCGCAGATGCGCCCCTCACGTTAACCGCAACGTTCACCGACGGAACGACGCAGACGAAAACCTACGTCATCGCCCCCGTCGATGACTTCGAAGAGCAGTGGACCGTCTATAGGGAAGAGCGCTCCAAATCCTCCATCGAGCGTCTTTTCTCGTTGGCCGAGCCCACGCTTTACACCATCACGGAAATCACGGAGTAGCCCCGTCCCTCGTCCCTGAACGAACGGAGGGCCGGATCGCTCGATCCGGCCCTCCGGGCTGTGCTGGGCGCCTGCTTTGTTCGTGGCGTGGCGAGATGCGTGTATGCTCGTTGCGCGCCCTCTTGTCTTGAACCGGGAGCAGATCCCGGAGAATTAGGCAACCACCTGCGCTCTCATCTCGCTGATCCTCTGGAAGGCGGCTGCGGCGCCCGAGGTGATCTGCACCGCGCCGTCCACGCCCACTTCGAGCAGCGTCGGCGCCTGCATGATGCGGTAGCGCTGCGCCAACTCGACGTTCTCTTCCGCAAGCAGCTCTTCGTAGGCGATGCCGGCCGCGTCCAACTGGGCGGCGGCATGCTTGCAGTTCGGGCACGTGCGCGTGGCGACGAGGTAAACGCCTGCGGGAAGCGCGCTGCGATCGAGAGCGGAAGCGGCAACGGGGACGACCGGTGCGGCCTCGCCCAGCGCCGCGGCGACGTCGTCCGACACGACGACCGCCTCCCCGCCGTCGGCGCGCGCAGCCGCCTTTCCACCCAAAGCGGCGTCAAGCGTCACGTGCGACCCGGCCTGCCCCGCCTGCTCGGCCGCAGCCGCCGTCCGCACGCCCGAGCGGGTCAGGTGCGAGTGCGCCAGATCGTACTCCACGCGGTCGGCGAACTCCTGGCTCTTGCCGTCGTTCCAATTCTTCACCGGACGATAGTAGCCGGTGATGCGCGAGTACACCTCCGTTTCCTCGTGGCAGCACGGGCATTCGTACACCTCGCCGGCGATGTAGCCATGGTTCTTGCACACCGAGTACGTGGGCGACAGCGTGTAGTACGGCAGCTTGTAGTTCTCGGCGATCTTGCGCACGAGCGTGGCCGCCGCCTTCCAATCGGGAAGCTTCTCGCCCAAAAACGCATGGAACACGGTGCCGGACGTGTAGAGCGTCTGCAGCTCGTCTTGCACGTCGAGCGCGCTGAAGATGTCGTCGGTGAAGCCCACCGGCAGATGCGACGAGTTCGTGTAGTACGGTTTTCCCTGGTCGTTGGCCGTGACGATGTCGGGGAACTGCTCCTTGTCGTGCTTGGCGAAGCGGTACGTGGTGCTCTCGGCCGGCGTGGCCTCGAGGTTGTACAGGTCGCCGTATTTCTCCTGGTAATCGGACAGGCGGTCGCGCATGTGGTTGAGGACGTCCTTCGTGAACGCCTGAGCCGGCTCGTGCGTGAGGTCGACGCGCAACCAGCTGGCGTTCAGGCACGCCTCGTTCATGCCCACCAGGCCGATGGTGCTGAAGTGGTTCTCGAACGTGCCCAGGTAGCGCTTCGTGTAGGGGTACAGCCCCGCGTTCAGAAGGCGGGTGATCACCTCGCGCTTCGTCTTGAGCGAGCGCGCGGCCACGTCCATGAGGTGGTCGAGGCGACGGTAGAAGTCGGCCTCGTCGGAGGCGAGGTAGGCGAGGCGCGGCATGTTGATGGTGACCACGCCCACGCTGCCCGTGGACTCGCCGCTGCCGAAGAATCCGCCCGACTTCTTGCGCAGCTCACGCAGGTCGAGGCGCAAGCGGCAGCACATGGAGCGCACGTCGGAGGGTTCCATGTCGGAGTTGATGTAGTTGCTGAAGTAGGGCGTGCCGTACTTGCTCGTCATCTCGAACAGCAGACGGTTGTTCTCGGTCTCGCTCCAGTCGAAGTCGCTCGTGATGGAGTAGGTGGGGATGGGGTACTGAAAGCCCCGTCCGTTCGCGTCGCCCTCGATCATGATCTCGATGAACGCCTTGTTCACCATGTCCATCTCGCGCTTGCAGTCGCCGTAGGTGAAGTCCATCTCGCGCCCGCCCACGATGGCTGGCTGGTCGCGCAGGTCGGCCGGGCACACCCAGTCGAGCGTGATGTTGGAAAACGGCGCCTGCGTGCCCCAGCGGCTGGGCGTGTTCACGCCGAACACGAACGACTCCACGCACTGCTTCGTCTCCTCGTACGTGAGGTTGTCCACCTTCACGAACGGCGCGAGGTACGTGTCGAAGCTGCTGAATGCTTGGGCGCCCGCCCACTCGTTCTGCATGATGCCGAGGAAGTTCACCATCTGGTTGCAGAGGCTGGACAGGTGGCTCGCCGGCTTCGACGTGATCTTGCCGGGCACGCCGCCCAGGCCCTCCTGGATGAGCTGCTTCAAGGACCAACCCGCGCAGTAGCCCGTGAGCATGGACAGGTCGTGCAGGTGGATGTCGGCGTTGCGATGGGCGTTGGCCACCTCGTCGTCGTAGATCTCGGAGAGCCAGTAGTTCGCCGTGATGGCGCCCGAGTTCGAGAGGATCAGGCCGCCGACGGAGTACGTGACCGTGGAGTTCTCCTTCACGCGCCAGTCCTCCACCTTCACGTACTGGTCGACGAGGTCCTTGTAGTCGAGCAGCGTGGCGTTGGCGTTGCGCACCTTCTCGCGCTGGCGGCGGTAGAGGATGTAGCTTTTAGCCACGTCGGCGTACCCGGCGGTGGAAAGCACCTCCTCCACGCTGTCCTGAATGTCCTCGACGGCGATGACGCCGTTTTTGATCTTCGGTTCGAAGTGAGCGGTCACGTTGAGCGCCAGAAGGTCGATCGTAGAAGGATGGTACTGCTTTTCCAGCGCTTCGAACGCCTTGGCGATGGCGCTTGAGATCTTGGCGATGTCGAATTCCGCGACTTGGCCGTCGCGCTTCTGAACCTCGTACATGCTCGCTCCTTTTTCGCTTGACGCTGCGTTTCCCCTTGACCGTGCGATCGCGTGCGGCATCCATCCGCGCAGTGCGGCCCAGGTGTGCGATCGGTCGGGAATCGGTACTGCGTACCCTACCAGCGTCGGGCCGGCTCGTCAACGAATGTCACCCATATGTTGAAGATGAAAATCTCCCTACTAACAAGATGTGGTATGTTTTTACCATCTGGGGTTTTGCCGAGCGGACGAACGCGGCTCTACGAAAAGCGACCTGCGCGTTTAGAACAAACCTCCCCGATCGGGCTTACAGACGACATGGACACAAGGCGAAAACCGCCCACCTGCGCGTATCCGTTTTGCGTGGAATTTCCCCGCGCGCGGGGGCGCGGACGCGGGGCGCGGAGCGTGCGGCGGGGGTGCGGGGGGATGCGGGGGGCGCGGGGCGTGCGGTGCGGGGGGGGGCGGGGGCGCGGG
>ERZ826396.1662-NODE-1662-length-22712-cov-6.964161_pt1 | contig 22712 bp, 13 predicted proteins | sample MGYA00519926_ERZ826396 | MGnify/ENA primary metagenome ERZ826396 (study PRJEB31778, sample SAMEA3449230) | human gut metagenome | biome: human gut; feature: human-associated habitat; material: faeces | place: United Kingdom | collected 2010/2012 ... | reverse complement strand
AGGAAGGTAAAGAGCGCGGCCACTGCGCGAGAAGTGGCGAAAACAATATACGAGGATGTCGGGCTCGGCGCGGTTGCCCGAGTTCAACTGCCAGTTGTTGAAGAACGTCATGGGATCGACCTCGGGCACGCCGTGGCTCTTCTGCCATTCGGAGTTGATGTGACCGTTCTCGTTGCCCAGGTTCTGGTAGTTCTCCTCGGCCTGCTTTTCGACGAGCACCACCTTCTTGCCGAGCTCGGCCGCCTTATGGGCGCACGCCACGCCCGCGTGCCCCGCGCCGAGCACCACCACGTCGAAGTCCCGCGTCTCCTTCGGATCGAACGAGCTTGCGCCGGGATCGGTCCGCCATGTGGGATCGGCCGCGCCGCCGCCCATCGCGGGGCCTGCCGCGCCGCCGCCCCCGCCTTCGCCGCCCGCAGCCGGCTCGGCCGCATCGGCGCTCGCGCTCGCAGCCGCGTCGCCCGAAGCCGACGTGCTGGGCGCGCATCCCGCAAGCCCCAGCATGGTCAGAGCGCCAGCCGCGCCGGCACCCACCAGGAAGCTTCGCCGGGACAGCGTCGCGCCCTCCAGATCGTCCACCGCATCGAGGTGATTCGTCCGTTCGCTCATCGCATCCTCCTTCCCTGCAGCGAGCGGCCCGAGGGCCCTTCCCCCAGGCCGTGGCGCGCTGCAGAACCGACCCCATCCTACGGGGCGCACCGCGGTTCGGTATCCCCCAACCTGCATGAATGCGGCCGGTTACTGCAGAGTGCAGTAGGCGCTCGACGACCTTCCTCGCTATCATCGAAGCGGAACGAAACGCTGCGGCCGCACCGCAGCCCCTCCCCCGGACCCAGGATGGAGCGCCCCATGAACGAGCTGCACGTCGACCTCTCTTTCCCGTACTGCCCCCGCCGCTGCGACTACTGCGACGCGGTCGTCGCCACCGGCAGGGTGGCCGACTTCGAACGCTACGCCGACGCGCTCGTGCGCGAGCTGCGCGCGGCCGCGCCCGAGGCGCGCGGGCGCATCGTGACGTCGGTGCGCTTCTCCGGGGGCTCGCCCGTGCTCATGCCGCCCAAAGCCCTCGCGCGCGTCATGGACGAGCTGCGGAACGCGTTCGAGGTGGCGCCGGATGCCGACGCGGCCCTGCAAGCGACGTGCGCGGGGCTGAGCTTCGACGCGCTCGGGCACTATCGCAAAGCGGGCATCACGTTCCTCGAGCTGGGACAGGAGACGTTCGACGGCGTGCAGCACGACGCGCTGGGGCTCTGCTACCCCATGAACAGCTACATCGACGCGCGGCAGCTGCTGACGTTCTGCTCGTGGGACGGCCTGGGCATGAGCCTGCTGTACGGCCTGCCCGGCCAGAACCGCGTCAACCTGTCCACCTCCATCGTCAACGCCGTCGGCTTCGGCGCGCGCGAGATCGCGCTCGCCCCGCTGCGGCTGCGGCCCGGAAGCGCGCTGCACGAGCGCTACGCCGAGCACCCCGAGCGCTTCGACGCGTTGCCGCGCAAGGCCTGGCCCACCGAAGACGAGCGGCTCGCCCTGCGTGCGGCCGGCGAAGAGCAGCTCGTCGCCGACGGCTTCACCCGCGTGACGCAGCACCTGTTCAGCGCGGACGGCACGCTGCGGGCGAGCCAGCGGGCGCGCTGCGACGACGTTGACCGCCTCGGCGTCGGCGCGGGGGCCTGGTCGAAGCTCGACGGCGTCGTGTCGCGCTCGACCGGCGACCTCGCCCGGTACCTGGCACACGCCGAAGACGTCCGCGCCATCACGGCGGCCGCCGACGTCCTGACACCCGTCGAGGCGTCGTGCCGCTACGTGGCCGGGCGCCTGTTCGCGGCCGAGGGGTTCTCGCACGCCGAGCACGAGCGCCGCTTCGGCGCGAGCCTGCCCGTTCCCCTGCGCGCCGAGCTCGAGCGCCTGGCCGAAGCGGGCTGGGCGACGTGCGAAGGGGACCGCTGGAAGCTCACGTGCGAAGGCGGGCACCGGTACGACGATGCGGTGCGGCGCCTTGCGGCCGCGGCGCAGGCGGAGAAGGAGACGGCCGGCCATCGCGGCGCCGGCGCGAGCCCGCGCGTCGCGGCGTCGGCCTAGTACGTCTTCAGCAGCGCCAAAAGGTCATCGCGCGAGTGCGTGTCCGTCTTCACGTAGATGTTGCGCAGGTGCGTGCGCACGGTGTACGGCGACAGCACGAGCTGCTCCGAGGCGTAGGCCACCGAGTACCCCTGGGCGAAGAACCCCAGCAGCTCGCGCTCGCGCGGCGTGAGCCCGTACTCGTCCGCGAACCGCTCGACGAGCGCCAGGTCGGCCTCGTCGGCGGAAATCGAAAGCGCTTGGGAGCGCGTCTGGCCGTTCGAAGGCCCGGTGGGGAACGTGGCGGGGCGGCTCGACAGGAAGAGCGGGAACAGCTGCATGACCAGCACGGCGCCCAGCAGGATCACGACGATGACGTTCACCACCTGCACGGGCCCCTCGCCCGCCATCGCCATGACGGCCGCCTGCAAAAGCGCCGCCGCCACCTGCCAGCATACGAGCATCCGCGCAAGGGCGCGGACGGCTCGCGCGCCCGGGCGAGCGCACGCCGCGAACCACGCGTACGCCAGCAGCAACGCGCCGATCAGCTTCGCGGCGGTCAGCGACACGAACGTGCCCGACATCATCAGCACGTTGGCCAGGCACAGCGCCAACACCAGCGCCACGATGACCGTCAGCCGCGCATAGGCGAGCAGCCGCGCGTCGTCGCCGTCGTGCGCGAACGCCGCGCCCCCGCCGACGAGCGCCGCGGCGATGGCCAGCGCCGCGGCCACCAGCAGGTTGTTCGCAACGTATCCCCCGGCCAGCTGCTCGTGCGCGAGCACCAGGTCGGCGCCCACGCCCTGGATGCATCCCAGCACCGCCCCCACTAGCAGGCAGAACAGGATGGGCGAGCCCAACACGCGCGCCACGCCGCCCGATGCGGCGCGCGACGGCTCGGCGTCGCCGACGGCTGCGTCCGCAGCCGCACCTGCCGGCGCAGCTGCAGCCGCGCCGGCGCCGGAGCGCTTCCGCGCGACGACGCGGTACGCCCCGAGCGAGAGCAGGGGCAGCACCACCAGCAGCGCGAACCCCACGGCCGCCTGCAGCGCGAGGAACGCGAGATCCGCCAGCGCGGTCGCCGCGAACGCGACGGCGATCGCGGAAACCTGGAAGAGGCGCGGACGATCGCCCAGCAACGCGAACCAGCTCACGAGGGTCGTCACGCCCAGGAAGCCGCGCAGCACGAGCAAGAACGCCCGCGCGCCGGAAGCGTCCGACAGCACCGGCAGGGACGTCACCGCGTACACCGCCGCCAACGCGACGCAGCAGACGGCGTAGACGGGCATCGACCCCCGCAAGCGATCGACTGCGCGCAGCGGCGCCCACCCGAACAGCGCGTAGGCGGCAAGCGACCCCGCCGTCACGGCGAACGTCGGCAGCGCGTCGGCCTGTCCCGACGGGGCGAACAGCTCGGAAGACCGCATGGCCACCGTCTCCACCGACGAGCCCATGCTGCAGAACACGAAGCAGCAGGCCAGCCCGACGACCGCGAGAACGAACGACGCGGCCCCGTCCCGCGCGACGACGCGCGCGAGCTCGCGCGCGCTCGATTGTATGCTTCGCCGCAATGCCGGCAAACGTCTTCCCCGTTCTGCTGGAACCCTTAGCAGGCATTATAGCCGATCGCGACCGAGGCGGCGGAAAACGCGGGGAGGGGGGGGGCGAAGAGGGTGCCCCCCCCTGCGCGCGGAAAAGCCGCCGCCCCAGGGAGGGAGGGGGCGGCGGCTCGTCGATGGGGCCCGGGGCCGCAGGGAAGCGGCACCCGGGAGGGATGGCTTAGATGTCGAGGCTGGGGATCTTCGACTCGGCGTCGCCGCCGGCAGCGTTGATGCCGGCGATGCGGCCGAAGGTCACGCAGCGGCCGTGGCCGATACCCGGCACGTAGGTGGGATAGTCGCCCGCGCCGAAGAACTCGCCGGCGGCCGAGCCGCACACGTACAGGCCCTCGATCGGCTGATCCTCGGCGTCGAGCACCTGGCAGTCGGTGTTCGTGCGCAGGCCGCCGCACATGGTGAGCAGGCTGGCCACCAGCTTGCCGGCGTAGAACGGCGGATCCTGTACCTTGCCCATGACCTCGGGGCGCTTGCCGTAGTCGAGGTCCTTGCCCAGATCGCACAGCTCGTTGTAGCGGGCGACCGTGGCCTCGAGGTTCTCGGGCGGCACGCCCATCTTCTCGGCGAGCTGCTTCAGTGAATCGGCCTTCAGCGTCTGGCCGCTCTCGACCTCGCCCTCGAGGACGATCTGCTGCGCCTCCAGGTTGTACTCGCCGCCCACGGGCTGCGTGAGCTGACCCCACTGCAAACCGCCGCCGAGGCCGGCGTCCATCTGGGCCTTCACCTGCTCGAGGCCATGGGAGTCGTAGATGGTCCAGGCGTCCTTCTGCGTCTGCAGCGCCTTCGTCACGCTCTTCGACTGGGTGTTCACGTCCTCGTTCTTGAAGCGCTTGCCGTCCCAGTTCACGTGCAGGAAGCCGTAGCTTGCCGCGCCGAAGTCGAGGTGCATGACGGCCGCGTGCGGCTCGGACTTCTGCATGGCGGCACCCGCCCAGATGGCCTGCTTGTGCATGTCGCCGGTGTCGCAGTCGGGCGGATTGTAGAAGCGCCCGTCCATGGCGTAGGCGGTCATGGGCGAGTAGTACTGGAACATCTCGTCGTCGGCTGCGTAGTCGCCCGAGGCGATGATGACCGACTTCGCGTTGATCTGCGTGTACTCGTTCTTGCCGGTGGCCACGATGGCGCCGGTCACCGGGCCGTCGCCGTCGCGGACGAGGCGCTCGCTCTTCGTCTCCCAGCGGATCTCGCCGCCCAGCTCCTCGATGGTGTCGTACAGCGCCGGCACGAGCACCGCGTTGCCGTACACGTCGCCCACGCCCGAGCCCTGGTAAAAGGTGAAGTTGATGGTTTCCTCGTACTTGTCGGCCTGGTAGAAGATGTGCGTGACCGGGTACTCGGTGTAGTCGGGACCCTTGTAGTAGCCGTCCCACAGCAGCGCCTCGAGTCCCTTCTTGGTGGCCAGGTCGTACAGCCAGTCGAAGCATGCGCCGCTCTTGTGCGCGAACTCCCACAGCAGCGGCTCCTTCACGCGGCCCTGCGCCCAGTTGATCCAGCGGCGCACGACGTTGTTGTAGTCGGGCTCCTCGACGAGGCCCTGGTCCACGAGACCCTGCTGCACCTTCGTGTGGAAGCCGGCGATGTGCACGCCGCGCGCGACCACCGTCTCGGGGTTCTTGTCGATGGTGATGACCTTCTTCGCGCCCTCCTCGAGCGCGGCGATGGTGGCGCAGCAGCCGCCGAGGCCCGCGCCCACGACGAGCACGTCGCAGTCCTCGGTGTTCGTGATCTTGTCCGCGGGGATGTCCTCGGGCGCGATCTCCCAGCTGTGCATGCCGGCCACGTCGGGACCGGCCGAAGCGCCGCTGTCGGCCACGGGCATGCCGCCCGTCGCGCCATCCGCCGCGCCCGCCGTCGAGGCCTTGCCCGCGTCGGCGGAACCCTGCGGCGCGCAGCCCGCCAGCCCGGCGACGGCCGCACCCGCGAGCGCGGTGCCGCCCAGACCCAAGAACGCTCGACGCGAAAGGCCCTGCTTCTTCTCTTCCTCCATGAGTGATTCCCTCCTCCGTTGCTTGCTCGCGGCCCCTTGTTGCCGCGTTGCGCCGACCATACGCCCGACCTCGCAGGTCATCATCCCGTCGACCGGGGGAACTTCGCCTCCCCTCCCGGATTTCCCCCTACCTGGGGGATGCTTTTCACACGGGCGGCGCGGCAAAGGGTGATGCGCTCGCGTATAATCTCTGGCGGGGATCGCTGTCGGATTCGCCCATCCGCGCGCTGCGGGCACTGCGGGCGTTCGATGCATGCAAGGGGAGGAACGGATGACACCATCGTTGCGCAAGGAGCTGTGGCGCACGCCCGACCTGTTGGGGTTCGCGGCCCATTGGACCTGGATCTGGTGCGTGTTCTGGAGCTCGCTGTTCTACGGCGAGGGAACGCTGCTCGGCTCGTCGGTCGGTGCGGGCGCGGCGACGGGGCTTGCGGGGATCGCGCTCGAGCCGCTGTGGGTGACGTCGCTGCTGGCGAACGTGGTGACCATCGCGTTTTTGCTGCCGCTCTCCTACCTGCGCAACCCGTTGTCCGACGTGAAGGGCCTTCCTCCGCTGGCCGCCGTGCTCACCGCGCTGGGCACCGTCGCCATCTCCCACCCCGCGCTTGCCGGGACGGGTGACGGCGCATCGACCCTCTATCTGGCCGGATCGTTGCTGACCGGCGTGGGCAGCGGCATCGTCGTGGTGCTGTGGGCCGAGCTGCTGGCGTCGCTGGGGTCGCAGCGCACCGTGAACTACAGCGTGGTGTCGCTGCTCATCGCCGCGGTGGCGTACCTGCTCGTGCGGTTGCTCCCCATCGACGTGGCGCAGCTCGTGGTGGCGCTGCTCCCCCTCGTCAGCATGGGATGCTTCGTCCACTTCAAGCGCAGCGTGCCGCGTCCGCCGCGCGCGATGCGCAACGTGCGCGTGCGCGAGAAGCCGCCGGTGCGCATGATGGTGATCGCCGTGTTCTTCGGCGTGTCGTTCGGCGCCATGAAGGGGCTCATCGCCCCGGTGGGCGACGATTGGATCGGCGTGCGCGACCAGCTGAACATCATCGCCATCGCAGGCGGCGCGCTGGCCGTGTTCGTCACGATGAGCGTGTACAAGATGGACTTCGACCACCTGACGTACCAGATCGCGCTGCCGCTCATGGCGGCGGGGTTCCTGTTCCTGCCGCTGCACGAGCCGTGGAACGTCATCGGCACCGCCGTGCACCAGTTCGGCTACCAGTACTTCTACATCGTGCTGTGGGCGCTGTGGCCCGTGCTGGCCTCGCGCGGCGGCGTGCCGACCGGCTGGGTGGTGGGCTGGGGCCTGCTGTGCATCCAGCTGGGGCAGTTCGTGGGCTCGGTCGCGGCCGCCCTCGCGCTCACCGTGGTGCACGGCGACCTCGGGCTGGCCATGCTGTCGGCGGGCATCGTGTTCGTGATCCTCATCATCGCGCTGTTCGCGATGGGGAGCGGGTCGGCGAACACGGGCTGGGGGTTCGTGAAACCGATGGAGGAGGCCGACGCCACGTCCGACCTCGAGAAGGCGGGCACGCGCCTGGCGCGCAGCTGCCGCTTGTCGCCGCGCGAGATCGAGGTGTTCTTCCTGCTGGCGAAGGGGCGCAACCGCGCCTACATCCGCGAGGAGCTGGTCATCGGCGACGAGACGGTGAAGAGCCACGTGAAGAGCATCTACCGCAAAACCGACGTCCACTCCCAACAAGAGCTGATCGACCTGCTAGAGCGAGAAAGCGGCGTGGAGGGATAGGTTCTGCCGGAATTGAGGCCTGTCGCTCATGAGGACGCTCATGAGGACGGCGGGCGACTCGTTGCAAGGTTTGGTCTGCTTTCTGCGACTTTTTCGACTTCGTGGCAAGCGGGGAGAAAGCCGACCAGGGGTTTCTCCCGCACGTGGCCGCCGGCTTCCGCCGGCGCGCTTTCTCGCGCTTGCGAAACGCCTGATGGGAGAACCGGCTTCGGGAGCCCGCTTGCCACGAAGTCGAAAAAGTCGCAGAAGAGGCGCCGGAACCCGCTCGGGAGCCCGGCCCCGGCCCTCCTCGAGGGCGATCCGTCGTTTGCAAGGGGGTGTGGGGAGACGAATCGCGCTCGAGGAGGGCCGGGAAATTGGGATGTTTCACGTGAAACATTCGTTCTTTTGTTGCCGATGTTTCACGTGAAACATTCTGCGTTGCCGCGCACGGGCGAGGAGGGGCGGGGGGGGGGCTCCCCCCCTCTTGCGCCTGCGGAGGGGCTCGCCTGGTCGGCGGCGCCCCCGCGGGCGCTATCGGGGGACGCGCTAGTAGAACATGAAGACCGAGAGCCCCAGGTTGTAGAAGACGACGCGCATGCAGACGGCTCCGACGAGGGCGGCGATTATGGCTGCCGGGGCCCAGAGCTTCCAGCTCCCCGTGCGCCTGCCCATGAACGCGGCGGCCAGCGGCACGAACGCGCCGACGGCCACGGCGCCGAGCCATAGCAGCGGGGCCTGGGAGGCGACCGTCGCGGCGGCGTCGGCCATGGCCTTCGTCGGGTGCGTCGGGTCGAAGTAGAGGCCGACGTCGGCGAAGGAGCCGGCGGAGAGCTGGAGGAAGATCGCGAAGGCGAGGGCCGCGAGGGCGTTGAGGGCGGCGCCGGCGAGGGCCGTCCTACCTGCGGGGGCCCCGGCGTCGGCTGCGCGCTCGGCGGGCTGGTCCCGGGGTCCCCCTGCAGCCAAGGCGGAGAGGAGGGCGAACGTCGCGGGGCCCAACACGCAGGCGTTGCCGAGGACGTAGAGGATCCAGAGCACCGAGTCCCACGCCGGCCTCGCGGCCATCGTGTACGAGTGCGCCATGACGGCCACGAGCACCACCGACAAGGCGACGGCGACCCAGGCCAGCCACTTCGGCACGCTCGCGCCGTCGTCGGACTTGCGCATGAGCACGAGATACGCGACCGCGACGACCGCCAGCACCACGATCGCGATCAATTCCTGCGTGATCCCGCTCGTCAGGTGCCCGAACCCGTTGAAGATCCGCTCCCAGTGCTCCAGGTGGAAGAACACCGCGATCCCGCCGGCCGCGAGCAGCACCGCCGACGCAACCCAAGCCGGGACCTGCGCCCGCTTCCCCACCCCGAACACCGCCATCAGAGCCTGCGTCCCGAACAGCCCCGCGCTCCACGCCACCAGCGTGGTGAACAAAATCAAAGGCCATTGGAGTTCCATCATTCACCGCCTCCTTGCCATTTCATATCGCGCAAGATGTACCTGAGCGACGGCTTATTGCCCACATCCGGCAGGCTATACACCTGATCATCCGAGAATGGCGATATATACTCGCCCAGTATCTCGCCGCGAGGCCCGACGAAACCTTCGATACCTTCGTCCGCATCGCCGAACCAGCGTGCCATACCGCAGCATTGACTCACGCACTGAGGAAGTTCGCCCTGAGCGATCTTCTGCTCGCACAAGGTGCACTTCTCCACGACGCGCTCCTCCTCGTTGAGGTAGCGCACCCCGTACGGGCACGACATCGCGCAGAACTGGCAGCCGATGCACTTCGACTTGTCGATCTGCACGGTGCCGTCCTCCAGCTTGTGAGAGGCGCCGGTCGGGCACACCTTCACGCACTCGGGATTCTCGCAGTGTTGGCACTGCACGGTGAGGAAATAGGTGTACACGTCGGGCCATTGGCCGCCCTTGGTGCGCGGGTTCGGTCCGATGCGCAAGACCTTGTTCCAATACGACCCCACCGGCACGCTGTTCACCACCTTGCACGCTATCGAGCACGCAAGGCAGCCGACGCATTTGTTGAGATCGGTCAGAATCGCATAACGAGCCATAGGTCACTCCCTCCCCTCGTACAACGGTTGCCATTCCTTCAGGCGCGGATCGTCGCAGGTGTGGATGATGGGCGTCCCGTCGTCTCCGCACGGCACGGGGTTGCCGAACGGCGAATTCTCGGGCGTGGCCTTGTACACCTTCACACCGTAAGCACGCAGGTTCGACGACCCGATGATGCGATCTTGGGCATGGCGATCGATCAAACAGTTCACGCCGGACAATTTGAACCCGTGATCGGGCTGATTGAGCTCGGGGTACCACCATTGGTGCTCGGCGTTCACCACACCCGGGGCGATGCCGTAGTACAGATCGACCACTTCGCGAATCTTGTGCTGATCGGTTTCGATCCATACCCAATCCCCCTGCTCGAGACCAAGTCGCTCGGCGTCAACGGGATTCATCTCAAGCCGAGGAACGGGCCACAGCTCGCGGCACCATGGCAGCTGCCGGTGCTCGGAATGGAAGTAGGTTCCTTGACGACGCCCGGTGGTCATCAAGAACGAGTTGTCGTCCGTGAACAAATCGGGGTCGGCGACGGGGCCATGCGGAGCCTCCACGAATTTCGGGAACTCCTCGCCCTCGCCGGGCAACCATGATTCCAGCACCGTCGACCAGATCTCCTGCTTGTGCGTGGTCGTGTTCCAGCCTTGATGCTGGTTCGGATTGGGCGGGAACCCTCCGTTGATGTGGCCGTTTCCGGTTTGATAGCGCCGGTAGACGCCCCAATCGTCGGGCTTCTCCACCTTGGAATCGAACCAGCCCTTCTCTTGGAATTCCTTCTTGTAGTCATTCCAATCGGGAATGCGGAAGCTTTTGAGCGCAACGTTGTTGCACGCGTCCACGGCTTCATCCCCCTCGAGCCACGCCGCACCGTGATACTCCTCGTCGAAGTACGGGACCCCGGCGGCCTTATACAGGCCAACCACGATCTCCAGATCGTTCTTCGCTTCTCCGGGAGGCTCCACCGCTTTCACCGTAGCGCCGAACGCACCCGACGAGCCCTGGCTTTTGCGAATGCAATCGAGCTCCAGCCAATGAGCGGCGGGCATTGCGATATCGGCCATCATATCCACGCACGGGGTGTGCCACAGATCGATCGAGCACCAGAAGTCGAGCTTCTGAAGCTGCTCCGCGGCAAAGAGGGAGTTCGACTGGTTCATGAAGTCGCCCGTTTGCCCGATGCCGCACGTCACGTTATAAGGCTCGCCGCTCTCGATAGCGTCGTACACCGACGTCGCATCCGCCCAGCTGGGGTTGCAGTCCGAGCCGATCATCGGAAAACGCTCTTTGCCCAAAATCTTCTCGATGGTGTACTCGGTGGTTTTGCCGGAGTCGGGCACGCACATGCCGAGGTCGTAGACGGGCCAACCGGGAGTCGAGCCGCGCATGCCGCCCGGAGTGTCCATGTTGCCCGTTATGCCCGCCAGCAGGTCGCAGGCACGGTTGTTCTGCGTCGAATTGCACGCGTGTTCCAACGCCAGCATGTACTGGATTCCGCCATTGCCGTACCCGGTCGAAGGGTCGACGCGCGTTGCGTACGTGATGGCCGCCTCTTTTAGCACTTCGACGTCAACGCCCGATATCTCCGACACCTTTTCGGGAGTGTAGTCTTCCAAGAACTCGATATAGCGCTCCCACACCGTGCGCACGTGCACGCTGGAGCCGTCTTTCAACTCCACCTCGAAGCCGCCTTCGGGGGTATGCAGCGCGGGAAGCAGCCCGTCGGGAAACGGTACGTAGTCAAGCACGAAGCCCTGCGTCTGACCCGTCAGATCCAATCCCGGCTGATGAGCTTCTTTGCCCTCGGTTGCGGGAACCCAGTCCTCGCCCTCCCAGCCGGGGTTGTCGCCGCCGGCATCGTACCAGCTCAGCTCGTTTGTGATCTCGTTGAGCACCATGAAGCGGGTATCCGCCCCGCCCTCGACGAGGTCGGACTCTTTGAGAAGGCGCGTACGCACCTTGGCCGTCTGCGCGCTCGACGAGGAAGGGGTTGGCTCGAAGCTCTCATCTTCCACCACCAACATGGGAGCGTTCATCCACTTCCGTACGTACAAATCGTCGTACAGCTCGTTCTCGATGATCACGTTGGCCCAGCAGTTCGCCACTGCCCCATCGGTTCCGGGACGAAGGTTCACCCAGATATCCGCCTCTTTCCCCAAGTTCGTCTGGCGCGGATCGACCAGGATGTGCTTGTCGGCGCGCGTCGCCACGTCGACCGTGGTGCGACAGCTATCGTCGTAATTGGACAGCTCCGACGCGCCGCCCCATTGCACGTACACGCGCGGACGCCCCACCACTTCCATCCAGCTGTAGGCGTTCGAATCGTTCAGCTTCGTAGCGTAGAAGCGCGGGCCTTTGCATATCTCGTTGGCCTGTATGCCGTTCGGCGACCCGAAGCACTGCTTCAGCGCGCCATAAGGGCCCATGGCCCAGATACGCGACGTGCCGCCCATGAAGAAGCACGTCTCGTTGCCGTACTTTTCCTGGTTCTTATGGATTGCCTCGACGGTGGATCGATACGCCTCATCCCAGCTGATGCGCACCCAACCGGGCTCTTGCCCTTTGGGATTCGTGCGCTTGAGCGGGTACATGAGACGGTCGGGATGATACGCCGCCTGCAAGGACGCCTGCCCTTTCGCGCAATGGTTTCCCGCCGACTGGAAAGCGCTTTCATCGCCCTCCGTTTTGACAACCCGCCCATCCTGAACGGTCACCCAAACGCCGCACTCCATCTTGCCGCATCCGCGACAGGCCGAGCGTATGCGCTTGACTTCGCCCGACGAGGCAGCCGGCTCGGTATCCGCCAACGCCGACTGAGCCCCCGTGAAACCGGCGGCCGCAGCCGTCACGGCCATCACCTTCGCAAACGCACGTCGGGTCATGAGCAGTTCGCCCATTCCTCCTCCTTTCATCGTCCTCTCCGATGCGCTTCACCCTATGGATCCCGTCGCCGTCGCACATCGGCCTGGTCGCACGTTTTCGATCAAATCGGTATCGTGCGCATCGCACGATGGCCGTTCACCTGGAGAAACGCTGATCGCGTTTCCAAATCTCCCAGTCTTTTTGTCGCAATCGGAACTCGACCGGCACGAGAGCGCGGTACAATAGGCATCTCGGAGCCGTTCGCTTGCGGACGGCGGAAAGCCCGCATTCGGGGGGGGGGATGGGGACAAATCCATGGAGCCGGTCAATCCAAAAAGGGTCTTCCCAACAGCTGCAGAAATCACCGTAGGAGCAGCGCTGGGCTGCAACATCGCCTGGGTGTCGATGAGCTTCAAGAGCATGAGCCTGTTCGCAAGCTACCATCACGGCGAAAGCCTGCTCGATACCACCTACCTGATATCCATCATCGCCGTCACGTTGACGCTTGCGCTTGCCGGTATAGCCGACAGGGCTACGGGACGTTTCTTGAAATCCAAGCTGTCGCTTTACCTGCTCCCTTTCGGCGTGTGCGCGTCCACGCTGCTTATGCCGCTTGCGGGGTTCGAGGGAATCGCGGGCACCGCGTTCGTGAGCTTGGCGGGCGTTTTGTCGGGCGTGTTTTCGGGACTGTTCCTCATCAGATTCGGCATGAGCTTCAGCCTCCTGCCCATGCGCGCCATCGTGACGGGCGCCGCATCGGCCCACATCCTGTCGACGCTTCTTTTCGCCCTGTTCTTGCTGTTCTCGCCTTTCGAGGCATGCGTGTTTGCCGCCAGCATGCCCCTGATCGCAGCCGTATTGCTCGAGTTCGGCATGAAGAACATCGGGTTGGCGCCGCAGGAGGCGCCATGCCCGCTCGACCAGCAGACGCCCATCGAAGACCCGCTCGAGCGACGCGACTGGGCCCACCTCGTCACGAGGCTCGGGCTGTGCGCCCTTTTGGTGGGATTCGCGAACGAGGCCGTCCGAACCCTCTACATACAAATGGGCATCGCGAGCGTCGGAGGCACCGTCTACGCGTTCACCCAGGCCCTTGTCGCATTCGGAGTGACCGCCGGAGCGATCGCCATCGCGCTCATCCTTCTCAACTCAAGATCCGAGCGCATGGCGAAAAACTGCTACCACGCGATCGTCGTGTTCCTCGTCATCGGCGCGCTTCTGCTGCCGCTGCCTCTCGTATACCCCGATTCGTCGGCCTACCTTCCCTACGCCGCGAATGCGGCCGCCTACCAATGCTTCAGCTTGTTTATGTGGGTCATCGTGACGGGCGTATGCAATCGATACGCGTCGGTCAGGATACGCACGTTTTCATTCGCGCGTGCCGCATGGGCGGTCGGACCGCTGCTGGGCATGCTGCTGGGCCGGTTCGTGCTTCACCAGCACGGCATCCAGCTTGCTTCAGCTTTTCCCATCATGCTGGTTTCGGCTTTGGTCATTCTGCTGGTGAGCAGCGCCGTGTTCACCGAATCGGATCTGCTGAAAGCGATGGACATCATTCCGCTTGAACGCAAGCGCCGCTTCCAGGAAAAATGCCTGAAGGTGGTCGATCGGTACGGTCTGACCGAACGCGAAACCGAGATTCTCATCATGTTCGCGAAGGGACGCAACCTGCCGTACGTGCAAGACCAGCTATGCCTGTCGAAGAGCACGGTTTCCACCCATCGCCAGCACATCTACCAAAAGCTGGGGATTCACTCCCAGCAAGAGCTGATCAACCTCGTGCAAGAAATCGACTGATACGACCCCGGCCCTCCGGGAGAGCGGTTCGCCGTTTGCAAGGGGGTATGGGGATGGCGAACCGCGCTCTCGGAGAGCCGGGGAGGGTGGAGGGAGCAGTGTTTCACGTGAAACATTCGTTCGAGAAACCCTCCCCCGTGCGGCGGCGGGGGGGGGATGCGCCCCGACCCCGTGCGCCTGCGGGGCGGCTCGCCTGTTAGGCGGCGCCTCCGCAGGCGCGACCCGGGGATGCGCTAGTAGAACATGAACACGCTGAGCCCCAGGTTGTAGAAGACGACGCGCATGCAGACGGCGCCGACCAGGGCGGCGGCTATCGCGACCGGGACCCAGAGCTTCCAGTTCCCCGTGCGCCTGCCTAGGAAGGCGGCGGCCAGGGGCACGATCGCGCCCACGGCCACGGCGCCCAGCCACAGCAGCGGGGCCTGGGAGGCGACCGTCGCGGCGGCGTCGGCCATGGCCTTCGTGGGGTGCGTCGGGTCGAAGTAGAGGCCGACGTCGGCGAAGGAGCCGGCGGAGAGCTGGAGGAAGATCGCGAAGGCGAGGGCCGCGAGGGCGTTGAGGGCGGCGCCGGCGAGGGCCGTCCTACCTGCGGGGGCCCCGGCGTCGGCTGCGCGCTCGGCGGGCTGGTCCCGGGGTCCCCCTGCAGCCAAGGCGGAGAGGAGGGCGAACGTCGCGGGGCCCAACACGCAGGCGTTGCCGAGGACGTAGAGGATCCAGAGCACCGAGTCCCACGCCGGCCTCGCGGCCATCGTGTACGAGTGCGCCATGACGGCCACGAGCACCACCGACAAGGCGACGGCGACCCAGGCCAGCCACTTCGGCACGCTCGCGCCGTCGTCGGACTTGCGCATGAGCACGAGATACGCGACCGCGACGACCGCCAGCACCACGATCGCGATCAATTCCTGCGTGATCCCGCTCGTCAGGTGCCCGAACCCGTTGAAGATCCGCTCCCAGTGCTCCAGGTGGAAGAACACCGCGATCCCGCCGGCCGCGAGCAGCACCGCCGACGCAACCCAAGCCGGGACCTGCGCCCGCTTCCCCACCCCGAACACCGCCATCAGAGCCTGCGTCCCGAACAGCCCCGCGCTCCACGCCACCAGCGTGGTGAACAAAATCAAAGGCCATTGGAGTTCCATCATTCACCGCCTCCTTGCCATTTCATATCGCGCAAGATGTACCTGAGCGACGGCTTATTGCCCACATCCGGCAGGCTATACACCTGATCATCCGAGAATGGCGATATATACTCGCCCAGTATCTCGCCGCGAGGCCCGACGAAACCTTCGATACCTTCGTCCGCATCGCCGAACCAGCGTGCCATACCGCAGCATTGACTCACGCACTGAGGAAGTTCGCCCTGAGCGATCTTCTGCTCGCACAAGGTGCACTTCTCCACGACGCGCTCCTCCTCGTTGAGGTAGCGCACCCCGTACGGGCACGACATCGCGCAGAACTGGCAGCCGATGCACTTCGACTTGTCGATCTGCACGGTGCCGTCCTCGGTCTTGTGCGAGGCGCCCGTCGGGCACACCTTCACGCATTCGGGGTTCTCGCAGTGCTGGCACTGCACATTGAGAAAATACAGCTCCACATCGGGCCATTGCCCACTGCCGCCTTCTCGAGGATTCGGGCCAATGCGCAATGTCTTGTTCCAAAACGAGCCCGTCGGAACGCCGTTGACCACTTTGCAGGCAACCGAGCAAGCAAGACAGCCAACGCACCGATCAAGATCCGTCACGATAGAATACTGCGTCATACATCCCCCTTTCCTATTCGAAACGATCCGGTTGGATACCGGCTCCACCGATTTCCCAAAGCTTCAGACGCGGATCGGAAGAGTCGTGGATGATCTCCGTTCCATCGTTGCCGCAGGGAATCGGGTTCCCGAACGGCGAGTTCTCCGGCGTTGCCTTGTACACCTTCACCGGATAGGTGCGCACGTTCGACGATCCGTTGTACTTGTCCTGCGTCTTTCGATCGGTGATGCAGTTGATGCAAGACAACTCGTAGCCCTTGTCCGCTTGCGCCAATTCCGGATACCACCATTGATGCTCGGCGTTGATCATGTTCGGCTTGATGCCGTAGTACAGATCGGCCGTCTGGCGAACCTTGCCCCACGGGCTCTCGATCCAAACCCAGTCGCCCTGCTCGATTCCAAGCTCGGCAGCCGTTTCGGGATTGATCTCCATACGAGGCACCGGCCACAGTTCGCGGCACCACGGCAGCTGGCGATGTTCCGAGTGGAAGTACACGGGAATGCGCCGTCCGGTGATACAGGTAATGGGATATTCCTCGTACGTTTTCGCATCCGCAACAGAACCGTGCGCGGGCTCTGCATAGTAGGGCAACGCCTCGGACGTGAAGCCGGGAGCAAGCTCGGGACCATCCGCTCCTTCCGGGAAGAACGACTCGATGGACGTACACCAGAACTCGTGCTTCATGGTGGGCGTCGGGAAACCCGGCTTGTTAATATTCAGCTGAACCGGCTGCTGATGGGGAGCCGGCCGATACGCCTGGCCCACTTCGTAACGACGATACGTTCCCCAGTCTTCTGGAATCTCGCGCTTCATATTCCACCAGCCGTGCTCTTGGAACGCCGCCTCCAGCTCGTTCCAGTCCTTGAACGGCGCAGACCCTTGCACGCAGCACTGGATCGTGAGGTTTTCGACCTCGAGATCGACACCGGGCTTGTTCTCGAGCCATGGATCGTCGCCATCGAACGCCGGCACGCCGAAGTACTTCGACAGCTCCATGAAATACAGCGGGTCGCTCTTGCATTCGCCGGGAGGATCGACGGCTTTCACGCACAGCCCGAACCCGCCGGAGGCGCCTTGGGCGATGCGGTACGCGTTGATCTCGGTCCAGTGGCAAACAGGCAAAAGGATGTCGGCAGCACCCGACGTGGGAGAATGCCACAGGTTGGCCTCGAACAGGAAGTCGAGCATGTTGAGCGCTTCCCAATTGTATTTCGCGTTCCCCATGTTCATGTGGTCGCCCGAGCCGATCATGCCACCATGAATCTCATAGGGCGCATCCGGCTCCTTGTGCGCGCATTCCATGGCGGCATTGGCATCGCACCACACACCGTACCAGTATAGAAGCGGCATCTTCTCATTTCCGGCCATCTTGAGCGACAAGTCGGGCGTGGGCATGAACGCGAATGCCGCCATCGACGGAAGCATGGCGCACGGACCCGACTGTTCGGTCCATCCGTTCGTCGCACCGCGCTGGCCGCCCGGCGTGTCGATGGCGCCTACCATTGCGCAAGCCGCCATAATGGCCCTGCAATTCTGCGTTGAGTTGCCCGCATGCTCCACGCCCAGACCGTAATTTATACCGCCGTTGGGTATGCGCGGGTCATCGCGCGTTGCCCATTCAACCACGGCGTCTTCGATAAGCTGGGCATCCACGCCCGTGATCTCCGACACTCGTTCGGGAGTGAATTGTTGCAGGTACTCAGCCCACAAATCCCATGCAGGACGGCCGATATGCGTACTTCCGTCCTTAAGCCTTACTTCGAATTCCCCGGTGAGCGCCGGATCGATACGCGGATCGAATTCCGACAGATCCGCGATCCAGCCAGCCACCTTCGATTCGTCGTCGCGAAGACGCGAAACGTCTTGCGTGAATCCAGAGGTTTGTTTTGTCCAGGTCTCGCCTTCCCAATGCGCGTCTTCGGGATCGGCTTGCCAATATGTCCAGCGCCGATTGATCTGATCGTACACAAGATAACGTTTTGGATTCCCCTCGCCTTCAATCCCCCAGTCAACCATAGAAGGATCTATGTCGGCTTCGGTGAGCAACCGCGTGCGATACTCGTACGGGCTCTTCGTGTTCTGAACTGCCTCGGTGTATCCAGTCGGCTCCATATCGGGCACGACGATGAACGACGCATTCGACCAGCGCTTCACGAACTGCCAATCCACGAGATCGTGCTTCAGGATGATATGGCACCACCCCAGCGCCATGGCGTTATCGGTTCCGGGGCGCAAGTTCAGCCAATACTTCGCCGTGCGACCAAGGTTCGACATGCGGGGGTCGACCACGATGAATGCCTCGGCCTCGCGCGCCACATCGATGACCAGACGAGAGGAATCGTCGTAGTTCGAGATGGAGGGATCGGTAGCCCATTGCACGTACTTCGTCGAGTGGTTGATAACCTCGCTCCACGACCACGCCTGAACGTTGTCAAGACGAGACGAGAAATGGCGAGGGCCCTTGCATACCTGATACGCGGCCACGATGTTCGGTGTGCCGAACAACTCAAGCGCCATGCCGGCATCTGACTGCATGCACCACTGGCGTCCCGTGCCGCACCAGGTGAACAAGCTTTCGGGACCGTACTTCTCACGTATCTGCATGATGTTGTCCGCGATAGTTTGATACGCCTCGTCCCAGCTGATCCTCACCCAGCCAGGATCTTCGCTGCCCTTGGGATTCGTGCGCTTCATCGGGAACTTGATGCGATCAGGATGGTACGCCGCCTGGATAGACGCCTGACCCTTGCTGCAATGGTTGCCCATGGTGTTGAAGCAGGTCTCGTCCCCTTCGGTTCGAATCACCTTGCCGTCTTGCACGTACACCCACACGCCGCATTCGACCTTGCCGCATCCGCGACAGCACGAACGCACTTTTTTAATCCCTTGATTGCCTACCGCCTTTGACCCGCTGTCGGCAAGCGCCGCAACAGGACCAACTCCCGCACCAACTGCGGCGGCGGCACCCGCCACGGCAGTAAGCTGGGCGAACGACCGCCTTGTCATGGTCAGCTTCCCCATACACCCTCCTTTTCTCGAGGTTTTTCCTTGTCCTTGAGTATGGGGAGCCGCCGGTGCATATGGAAATAACGAACAGAAGGCTTGGCAGGCGGGCGAATCCAAAGTGCATATCGTTATTCCGATTTCGACGCAAGCGATCCAAGAAGCGCGGATCGCGACTGCGTGGTACCATGGAGAAGGGACGCTCTCGCGAGCGGAAGGGAATCTTATGCATATCGACTTCTATCGAGAATTCATCGTTTTGGCACGCTGCCTCAATTACACCGAAGCAGCCGAAAAACTGCATATGGCTCAGCCTGCACTCAGCAAGCACATCGTCGCATTGGAGCGTGAATTCAATGCCGAGCTCTTCATTCGCGATCGCAGAAACGTGCAGCTGAGCGAAGCGGGTCGCATTCTTTTCGGGTGTGCCATGGAGATCGTGGACGCATATGATCGAGCTCAAGCGGCTATAGCGACCGTAGTGAAAGAACGTCCTATTCGCGTTGACGGCATTCTGTACGACAACACTGTCTCGAGCATCATCTCGCTATCCACCGTGCTGCTCAACGACCAGCGCCATGTTCCCATCCTGTTCGACCATCATGAGGGTCGACCCTTGTTCGAGCAGCTCGAACAAGACGAAGTGGACATGGTGTTCGCCTACGACGAGGCAAGGGCGCTCGAGGAACGGGGGCTGGTTTTCCGACCGCTCGTCCAAACCCCGTTCGTTGCCGTCGTCGATCAAGACCACCCTCTTGCAAAGCACTCGGAAATCAGCATAGACGACTTATCCGACGAAACGTTTATCCAGTTCATCGATGAATATTCGGTTTCGGGATGGCGCCGCATCGAGCAGATATGCAGAGAGCACGGGTTCGAGCCGAAGAAACGCCCCAAGCTCGGGCGCGCTGTGACAAGCTACGCAACCACCTCGCCCGACGGAGGCGTGCTCATCTTGCAGAAGAATCTCAGGCAGCTCAAATTCCTCGAAGACGTGAACCAAACCGTGAGCATCCCCTTCACGGACGAAGACGCGCATTTCATTATCTACTGCATCTACAAACGAGAGAACGAAGAGCGCCTTAGGCCGCTGATCGACGCGCTCGACGAATCTCGCGAGATCATCATGCGCCACCGCCGAGACGATGGAGCTTAGACTCGAAGAGAGGTCGACCGGCTAGCTTTGCGCTCGGAGTTCTTTCAGCCTGCGGAAAAACGTCGACGCGCTCACGCCGAGCTTCGCAGCGGCTTCTTCCGCGTCGATGGCGCGCGCCTCGTACAGCTCCACCGCCTCCCGCAGAAGCAGCTCATCGATCGGCTTGCGCTTCCGGCCTGCGTACGCACCGCGTTCGGCGGCCGCCCGCACGCCCGCGATCCGCTTTTCCTCGCGAGAACGATGCGCCTTCTCGTACATACGCAGAAGCACATCGTGCAACACCTTGCGCGCATCGTCGGAAACGGGTTCGCCGTCGAGGAGAAGCGCTCCGCCCTGACAAAGCGTCGCGAGCACCTCCCGCGCGGCTTGCTCGGAATTCGCAGCGCCGGCTATCGCCTCGGAGACATCCGCCTCCGTCGGCGCGTTGCCTTCTCCAAGCGCCCTCACGTAGAGGCCGTCGCCGATATAGCGCGTATCGGTCCTGATCAGCCATTCGATTTTGTCAAGGTATTCCATATCGCACGCAGCCAGAAGCTCCCATAGGCCTTCGCGATTCTCCGACGGAGCGCGTTCGCTCACGAAGGTCGGCGTGATATTGTCGCGCACGTAAAGCTCCTTGCGCAAAGAAAGATCGAACCCGGGCACTCCCTGGAAAAGAGGCGGCGCGAGCAGGTCGATCACCGCCCAATTCGGCGCGAACGTATAGCGGAAAGATTCGTCCTCTCGCACCGTATACTCGATGACTCCCACGTCGTAGACAAGGCCGCCGAAGCCGTCAAGGCTGATCATGCCCCTGGTCGTTGACTCTTTCACGCATTCCTCCCCACAAGCGCCTGGTACGGAGCCTCGATGATGCATCGGAACCGCGCGTCGAGCATATGATCGTAGAACGCCTTCCTCCGATCGCTTATGCCGGGAACGGACGCGACCAGCCGATGGATCGCGTCCATGTCGGCTCGCTTCACGATCTCGCACAGGGCTCGGTTGCACTCGTCGAACTCAAGGCTGGACACAACTTCGTAATACGAGCTTTTCCGCCCGTGCAGCCTGATCTGAGACGTGGGGAACCCGTACACGCGGGCTCTCGTTTCCTCTTCCGAGCCGATGATGCGCAGCATCTCTTCTTCGTCGACAAGCGAGGGGAACAGGCACGACCCGTTGTCGAAGACTGGCGCAAGCGAGTAGGCGCCGTTCCGCTTCACGAAGCCCCAGTTCAAACCATGTCTATCGAAGTTACCGATAAGGGCGTCGACAATGAACATCTCCCAGAACATCGCGATCGTCTCGGACACGTCCGTGAGCTTGGAGTTGTCGCGAAGCATCTGCATGATGTCGGCGTATTCGTACTGATAGCGTTCTTTGTCCTGATCGAGCGTGCTCTCGCCCACGTCGTTGAACGGAACGAACTGCTCGCCCGCCTCCACGAAGCTCTTGCATGCGACCACTTCCTCGCCCTCGAACGTGCCGAGGAAGGTCTTCTGCACGTTGAAGCCGAGCAGCTCGAATATATGGGATCCGACATATTCCGAAACATGATTGCACCGTGCTCCGAACGGCGTCTTCTTCCTGAACTTGAGCATGTAATCGCTGAAGGTTCCGTCTCCGTTGGGAACGAGGATGGACTCCTTCCGCTCGGAGCCTCCGTAGTTCACCTTGCCTCGTTCATATCCGGAAAAGTCAATCAGATCCATGCTGTTACTTTCATTAACGTTAGATTTTTATTTTGATAGTATACGACCACACAAAGGTGCTGTCAAAATACGAAACTAACGTTAATGAAACTTTTGGAAATACCGAAGCCCCCTTCGAGGGCGATCCGTCGTTTGCAAGGGGGTTTGGGGAGACGAACCGCGCTCGAAGGGGGCTTCGGGGTTGGAGGGGCAGGGCCGGAGCCCGGATGTTTCACGTGAAACATCCTGCGGTAAAAGAACGAATGTTTCACGTGAAACAATTCGCCCGGAGGAGGGTTCCCCCCCCCTTCCGGGCCCCCGCGGAGGGCGCCGGGCGGTTCGCACCGGAGGAGCGGCGCTTTCCGCGGGCGGGCCGGGGGCCGCGCCGCCGGTCCGGGCGGCGCGGCGAAGGGCCTAGTAGAACATGAACACGCTGAGGCCCAGGTTGTAGAAGGCGACGCGCATGCACACCGCGCCCGCCAGGGCGGCGACGATGGCGACCGGGGCCCAGAGCCTCCAGTTGCCGGAGCGCCTGCCGAGGAAAGCCGCCACCAGCGGGACGAGGGCGCCTACGGCGACCGCCCCCAGCCAGACGAGCGGGGCCTGGGCCGCCACCGTCGCCGCGGCGTCGGCCATGGCCTTGGTGGGGTGCGTCGGGTCGAAGTAGTAGCCGACGTCGGCGAAGGATCCCGCGGAGAGCTGCAGGAAGGCGGCGAAGGCGATCGCGCCGGCCGCGTTGAGGGCGGAGCCGGCCAGCGCCGCGAGGCCGACCGGCCCGGCGGGAGCCTCCGCGCGCTCCCCGGAGCCCGCCGCGCCCAGGATCAGCGCGAACGTCGCCGGTCCCAGCACGCAGGCGTTGCCCAGCACGTAGAGGATCCAAAGGACCGAGTCCCAAGCGGGGCGGGCGGCCATGGTGTAGGAGTGCGCCATGACGGCCACGAGCACGACCGACAGGGCGACCGACAGCCAGGCGAGCCATTTGGGCACGCTGGCCCCGTCGTCGGAATTGC
>ERZ826396.1639-NODE-1639-length-23055-cov-4.324087_pt1 | contig 23055 bp, 22 predicted proteins | sample MGYA00519926_ERZ826396 | MGnify/ENA primary metagenome ERZ826396 (study PRJEB31778, sample SAMEA3449230) | human gut metagenome | biome: human gut; feature: human-associated habitat; material: faeces | place: United Kingdom | collected 2010/2012 ... | reverse complement strand
ATGTTTTGAGTATCCGGTGATCATTCGTGCGGTCAACACCATTGACGCGATGACGGCCAGCATTGAACAGATCGATTGGCCGGTGCTTCTGCGGATTACGGAGCGGATCATGAAGGAAGTGAAGAATGTGAACCGCGTATGCTACGATCTGAGCCCGAAGCCGAACGCGACGATTGAGTGGGAATGACGCTGTTGATACGATTGATGTCCGCCAGGTACTCTCAAGAGAGTACTCCCAAAAGGACCACCCGGGCGGTGCTGTCGCACGAAATCAGTGCGGCAGCACTTTTTGCTTTATAGAAAAGAGCGCCTACGGCGTTTTCTTGCGGAGAATAGTGCCATGAGCGACGGCTGAAAGAAGGGAGGAAGGCCGTAAGCAGCCCTGGCTTCAAATAAAAGAGGGGCAAACGCCCGCTTTAACCAATTCATGAGGGGGACTTTCCCATGCGATTTAAGGCCTATCCTGTGTATCTGCTGTTTAAGTTTTGTTTTTCGTTATTATTTTCTATGTCTACCGTGCTTTCTCTGGTATATCATCTGGAAGTGGTCGGCTTAAACGCCTTCCAGCTGGTGTTCGTGGGAACTGTTTTGGAAACGGCCTGTTTTATATTGGAAATCCCGACTGGCGTAATAGCCGACCTTTATAGCCGCCGGCGTTCTGTTTTAATCGGGGTATTTTTATATGGCATTGGCTTTATCATGGAAGGCGCCCTTCCATGGTTTGGAACAGTGCTGCTGGCGCAAGTGGTCTGGGGGTGCGGCGATACTTTTATCAGCGGCGCGTTGGAAGCCTGGATCGCGTCAGAAGAGCGGGAGCGTGCCATGGATAATGTATTTCTGCGGGGAGGTCAGGTCGGCCAGGCGGGAAGCGTACTTGGAGTGGTGCTTGGTACGCTGCTTGGAAATCTGGATCTGAGACTTCCCATTGTTGCAGCGGGGCTGCTCTTTCTTATCTTTGGGATTGTGCTGATGGGCATTATGCCGGAGACGAACTTTTCCCCCATCCGGGAGAAAAAGAAAAATCTGCTTGCGGATATGACGGGGCTGTTCAAGGTGAACCTGAGGTTTATCAAGGGCGCTCCTATGCTGCTGGTGCTGTTAGCCATCACTTTTTGCGGCGGCCTTGCCAGTGAAGGGTTCGACCGGCTTTCTGCCGCCCACTTCCTGGAAGATACGATCATGCCTTCCTTTGGCCCGCTTAACAGTGCGACTTGGTTTGGCGTAATGAGTTTGCTTGGCAGCGGATTGGGCATTTTGGCGTCGCAGGTTTTGATCACATATCTGGAAAAAAGAGGAACGGTCAGTCGTACTGGTGTCGTGTTTTTCACAAGTGCCGGGTACATCCTTGGCTTAATCTTATTTGCATTTGGAAAAAATTTCTGGTTTGTGCTGGCAGTATTTTTAATCACAGGGCTTATGCGAAGCCTGAAAGAACCGGTTTTGGACGCATGGATGAATGAACATGTAGAAGAGAAAATGCGGGCTACCGTATTCTCTACAAACGGGCAGTTAAACTCTTTCGGGCAGATCATAGGTGGTCCGCTCGTAGGATTTGTGGCACAGCAGGTTTCTGTCTCATGGGGGATCGGCTGCACTGCATTGCTGTTGCTGCCCGTCCTGTTTCTGCTTCCTGCGGCCCAAAAAGCGGAGAAAACACAACAGGGTACTAACGGATTGTCCCAACAATAAAATCGGACGGACAGAATTGAATGAAACGGCACGGATGAAATCCTATTTCGGACAAAAACGGGTCCTTGCGCGATGTTTCCCCCATTGCATTTTCATGGCGGGGAACGTATAATAGGGGTGCTTATTGGACGGAAAAAACAGAGTTCGCAGAAAGGAAGCCGGAGATGAAGAGAAAAAGACAGGGAAGGGGTATGGGCCCGGCGCTTGTGATGTTTGCGGTCAGCAGCCTGATGTTTCTTCCCCTATCGGCGAAAGCGGAGGAGGCGGGAAGCGCCCCGGCGGTCATTGAGGTGGCTGCACAGGAAGAGGCGGCAAAATTGCCGGAGACGGTAACGGAGACTTCTGATATGCCCCTGCCGGAAACGGAAGAGAAAGACCTGTCCGGATTGAGTGAAGAGGAAAAGATTCTGTATCTGCAGCTGGAAGAGATTGTCCGGGTTCAAAAGGGGCAGGTGCTCGTGGTGGATGGGCAGATCGCGGCCCTGACTGCGGAAGGGGTGGTTCTTGATGAAGCCCAGACCCAGATGCTGGGACAGCTGCAGCAGCTTCGCGTGCAGCTGCAGTCTCAGATCGCTTTGCAGGAGGAACAGCTTGCGCTGATGTTGGAAAATGCTGCCCTGAGACAGACAGAGCAGGAACAGGGGCCTGCGATCATTTTTGTGGGAGATTCCCGGTTTGTGCAGATGAAGAACGCTGTGGGAGCGAATGAGTATGTCTGGATCGCCAAATCTTCCCAGGGCTATCAATGGTTTTCGGAGGAAGCCATTCCTCAGATTGATGCGGCTGTGGGGTATGGGACGAAGATCCTTTTGAACCTTGGCGTGAATGATGTCGCGAATGTGAATGCTTATGCGAAGCTGGTGAATGCAAAGGCGGAAGAATGGATACAGAAGGGGGCGCAGGTGTATTATTCATCCGTGAATCCGGTGGAGGACGGCAGATATGTGACGCGGGAAATGGTAAGAAGCTTTAATGAGAAGCTGAGAACCCGTCTGGATCTGCGGATCGTGTGGATTGACAGTTATTCTTATCTTCAGAATGCGGGATATACGTTGACGGACGGTGTACATTTCAGCAATGGAACGTATAAGAAGCTGTATCAGTACTATTTGTCGCTGCTGGCGCCGGAGTGAGCGATGTGAGAACGGTGAAAAATTGAGGGTTGCCGGCTCTGCCATTTGAATGGTAGAGCCGTGCGTCCGGAGCCGGGAATGTTCCGGCATAGAGGCAGGGGTGAGAGAAAAGAGCTTTCCCCTTCCTGATTTTTTACGCGCGCAAAATGCGCAGAGGGAGCATGGATGAAAATCATAATTGCAGGCTGCGGAAAAGTTGGTTATGCATTGGCGGAGCAGCTGAATGAAGAAGGGCATGAGCTCACGATTATAGATATAAAAGAGGAAAAGGTAAGCATGGTAGGCAATGCGCTGGATGTGATGGCCATTCAGGGGAATGCCACCAGCTACCGCGTGCAAGAAGAGGCCGGCGTGGAGGAAGCGGATCTTCTGATCGCGGTGACGAATAAGGATGAAGTAAATCTTCTGTGCTGCCTGATCGCGAGGAAGGCAGGGCATTGTCAGACGATTGCCAGGGTTCGTGATCCTGGCTATTATGCTGAAATAGGCTTTATTAAGGAAGAATTGGGGCTGTCAATGGCGATTAATCCGGAATTGGCAGCAGCTTCGGATATTGCCCGTCTGATACGCGTTCCATCCGCCATGGAGGTGGACAGTTTCGCGAAAGGAAAGGTGGAATTGGTGCGTTTCCGCATCCCGGAAGGTTCCCCCTGGGCGAATAAACCAATCAGCGAAGCCGGAAAGAAAATGGGCAAAGACTTGCTGATCTGCATTCTGGAGCGGGAAGGGAGCCATGAAGTGCTGATTCCGGATGGAAATGTGATCCTGCATGAGGGAGACTACATATCGGTGATTGTTTCTCCGTCCAAGATGAAAGCGATGTTTTCCGGCATAGGAATTGAAAGCCGCATGATTCGGGATGTGGTGATCGCAGGAGGCGGCACGCTGGCCTATTATTTGGCAAAGCAGTTGCTGGAATCCCGGATTCAGGTGAAAATCATAGAAAACAACAGGGCGCGCTGTGATGAACTGAGCGAACTGCTCCCCAAGGCCATGATTATTTATGGGGACGCCTCGGGTACGGATCTTCTAAAGGAAGAAGGAATTGAGAATGCGGATGCATTTGTTTCACTGACCGGGCTGGATGAGGAGAATGTGATGCTGGCCTGTTATGTGGGCAGGGTGTCACGGGCGAAGGTGATTACCAAGATCAATAAGATCAATTATGGAGGGATCCTTGACAACTTCGACATCGGCAGCGTGGTTAGCCCGCGCAATCTCACCACTGAACTGATCATCAAATATGTGCGGTGTATGCAGAATTCCATCGGAAGCGCTGTGGAAGCCGTATACCGGATGGTTGACAATAAAGTGGAGGCGCTGGAATTTTCCGTTAAGAAGGGCGCAAAGGTTCTGGACGTGCCGCTGGCTGATCTGCAGCTGAAAAAGAATCTGCTTTTGTGCAGCATTGTGAGAAGAGGGAAAATCATCCTGCCTTCCGGCCAGGATAAGATCCAGGCAGGGGACACAATTATTGTGGTGACCACCCATAAAGGGCTGGACGAAATCGAAGATATTCTGGCTTAACAGTATCCGGCCTCAGGCCGCAGAAAAAGAGGTTATTTTTCATGAGTTACAAAAGTATCAGCTATATCCTGGGCTGGATTATGAAGGTGGAAGGCGTCTTTATGTTCCTTCCTCTTCTGGTGGCGTTGATTTACAGAGAGAAGACGTGGGTAGTGTTCCTGGGATGCGCGCTGTTTTGCCTGGCGCTGGGGTTTGTGCTGTCCTATAAAAAGAAGCGGGAAGAACTGCGGCTTTTTGCCAGAGAGGGCTACGTTTCGGTGGCGCTTGGCTGGATCCTGATGAGCCTTGTTGGAGCGCTTCCGCTTTGGCTTTCCGGGGATATAAGCAGCTATACGGACGCCCTGTTTGAAATTATATCCGGTTTTACCACGACGGGTTCAAGCATCCTGGTGGATGTGGAAGCCCTCTCTCGCGGCGTGATGTTCTGGCGCTGCTTCACCCACTGGCTGGGAGGAATGGGGGTTCTGGTATTCATCCTTCAGATTATGCCCCTTTCCAGCGGGCAGACCATAAACCTGATGCGGGCTGAGAGCCCGGGCCCCAGCGTGAGCAAACTGGTTCCCAGAGTGAAGGAAACGGCTTTTTTCCTGTATGGGATCTATCTGACGATGACCGTGCTGGAAGTGATCCTTTTGCTTCTTGGGAAAATGCCGCTGTTTGATACGCTCTGCACGGTATTTGGAACGGCAGGAACGGGCGGCTTTGGCATCTGGGCGGACAGCATGGCCAGATACAGCCCGTATATCCAGGTGGTGGTGACCATCTTTATGCTGTTGTTCGGAGTGAACTTTACATTTTATTATCTTCTGCTGACGAAACGGGTGAAGGAGGCATTCCACAGCGAAGAGATATTCGTGTATTTCGGTATATTTGCGGTTTCCACCATATTGATCGCTTTGAATATCTTCTCCGGAATCGGCAGTCTGGCGGACAGCTTCCGCCATGCCGCATTTCAGGTATCTTCTGTCATGACAACCACGGGATTTGCCACAACGGACTTTGACAAATGGCCGGAGTTTTCCAGGACGCTACTGGTGATGCTGATGTTTGTGGGCGCATGCGCGGGAAGTACTGGCGGGGGCATCAAGATCTCCAGAATACTGATGTATTTGAAAACAATGAAGAAGGAACTGGCGTTCCTGATCCATCCCAGAAGCGTGAAAGTGGTCATGATGGATGGAAAGAAGCTGGAGCATACTGTGGTGCGGGCGGCCAATATTTTTCTGCTGTCTTATCTGGCAATTTTGTCTTTGTCTGTCCTGCTTGTAAGCATTGACGGCTATGATTTTACTACCACGGTAACGGCTGTGATAACCGCACTGAATAATGTGGGGCCGGGACTGTCTATGGTTGGACCGGCAGGAAACTTCGCTTTCTTCTCTGATCTGTCCAAATATGTGCTGATGTTTGACATGCTGGCGGGCAGGCTGGAGATATTCCCCATGCTGCTTCTGTTCGTTCCATATACCTGGAAAAAATAGATTGCGCATCACAGGGGGAGGATGCTATAATTTGAACAGAATACCGGAGGGCTGTCTTTGGGCTGCCGGACGGATGACGGAAGAACAACGGAGGCTGATATGCGCAGAATATTACTGAAGCTGAGCGGTGAGGCGCTCGCAGGGGATAAGAAGCAGGGGTTTGATGAAGCGACGGTTCGGAAGGTGGCGGAACAGATTGGAACGCTCATCCAGGAAGGGCTCCAGGTCGGTGTGGTCATTGGCGGCGGCAACTTCTGGAGAGGACGCACCAGTGAAAATATGGATCGGACAAAGGCGGATCAGATCGGCATGCTGGCCACAGTCATGAACTGCATCTATGTATCCGAGATCTGCCGCAGCGTCGGCATGCGGACGGCTGTGTTCACTCCGTTTGCCTGCGGTTCCTTCACATCTCTTTTTTCCAAGGATGAAGCAGTTGCTTGTCTGGAAGCGGGCATGGTGGTTTTCTTTGCGGGCGGAACGGGACATCCTTATTTTTCTACGGATACAGGAGTGGTGCTGCGCGCCGTGGAAGTAGAGGCGGAGGTGATCCTTCTGGCTAAAGCCATTGACGGCGTATATGATTCAGATCCGGCTAAGAATCCGGCGGCGAAGAAGTACGATCAGGTATCCATTGACGAGGTGATTGCGAAGAATCTCCAGGTGGTGGATATGACGGCCTCCATTCTGGCCAGGGATAATCGGATGCCCATGTGGGTGTTCGGGCTGAACGAAGAAAACAGCATAGTAAATACGGTAAAAGGAACGTTTAACGGGACGAAGGTCACTGTATAACGAGATAAGGGAGGATATTTCCATGAATGAAAGATTACAGCAGTTCGACAGCAAAATGAAGAAAACCTGCGACCATCTGGCCGCTGATTTCGCCACGATCCGGGCCGGACGCGCCAATCCTCATGTCCTGGATAAAATTAAGGTGAACTATTACGGAAGCCCTACGCCGATTCAGCAGGTGGGCAACATTACGGTTCCCGAACCGAGAATGATCCAGATCGCGCCCTGGGAGAAGTCTCTGATCAGGGAGATTGAAAAGGCAATATTGGCATCTGATGTGGGAATCACTCCTTCCAATGACGGCAATGTGATCCGCCTGGTTTTCCCTGAAGTGACTGAAGAGCGCAGAAAAGCCCTGGTAAAGGATGTGAAGAAGAAAGGGGAGGAAGGCAAAGTAGCCATCCGCAACATCCGCAGGGATGGAAACGATCAGCTGAAGAAGCTGGCCAAAGAGGATGTGTCTGAAGATGAAATCAAGGAACTGGAAAATGAACTTCAGAAGCTTACGGATCGTTATGTGAAGGATGTGGATAAGCTGGTAGAGGAGAAATCAAAGGAAATCCTCACCGTATAAGAGACGATTTCAGGGGGCAGGCGTGAGAGTGCTTGCCCCTTTTTGCCTTTGCCGGAAGGCGGGCGGAAAGGAAGGGTTCATGCTGACGGATTGTAAGATACCGAATCATGTCGCGATCATCCTGGATGGGAATGGAAGATGGGCCAAGGCTAAAGGTATGCCCAGGAATATCGGGCATGTGCAGGGGGCCAAAAATGTGGAAGTGATTTGTGAGGAGGCGTATCGGATGGGGATTCAGTACCTGACGGTGTACGCCTTTTCCACGGAGAACTGGAACCGTCCCAAGGATGAAGTGGACGCGCTGATGGGGCTTTTGCGCAATTATATGAAAACCTGCCTCAAGACGGCGGCGAAGAATAACATGTGCGTTCGTGTGTTAGGAGACAAAACCCGGCTGGATGAGGACATCCGGAACAGGATAGGGCAGCTGGAAGAAGCGACGAAAGACAATACGGGGCTTCATTTCCAGATCGCGCTGAATTACGGCGGACGGGATGAAATCTGCAGGGCGTGCCGAAAGTTAGCCGAAGAGGTAAAGGAAGGGCGCCTGGAAATCTCTGACATCGACGAGGCTGCCTTTGGCAATGCGCTGGATACGGCTGGGCTGCCGGAGCCGGATCTTTTGATACGGACCTGCAATGAACAGCGGATTTCCAATTTTTTGCTGTGGCAGCTGGCATATACGGAATTCTACTTTACCCCCGTGGCATGGCCGGATTTTACAAAAGAAGAATTGGAAAAAGCGGTTTTGGCATATAATCGTAGAGACAGAAGATATGGGCTGGTAAAGGATGAATAAGCGAAAGAAAAATCCTGAATAGGGGAGGAGAGATATGTTTTTTGTCAGATTGAGAAGCAGCATCGTGCTGGTGATCGTCGCCTTGCTGCTGCTGCTTTCCGGAGGCTGGGTTCTCGCGCTGGGAATGCTTGTGGTTTCCCTCATCGCCTTTCATGAACTGATGCGCGCCTGCGGCGCGGCGCATGCACACAGTGCGGAAAACGGAAATACAAAACACTGGAGCGCGTTGGAAGTGACGGGCTGTATCGGGGCTGTGCTGTATTATCTGATCGTCTACGGGAATGTGCAGCCCGTATACTGGCTTGGCATGCTGGCGGCTGTTTTCCTGGGGATGATGCTGGTGTATGTGGCCTCCTTCCCTCAACTGACGGCACAGCAGGTGATGGATGCGTTTTTCAGCTTTTTCTATGCGCCGGTATTGTTCTCATTTATCTTCCTTACCCGGCAGCTGCCGGGAGGGATCTATATGGTATGGCTGATTTTTATCAGTTCATGGATCTGTGATACCTGTGCATATCTGGCCGGAATGGCATTCGGAAAGCACAAGCTTGCCCCGGTGCTGAGCCCCAAGAAATCTGTGGAAGGGGCAATCGGGGGCGTGGTAGGTTCTGCGGCGGTGGGAGCGCTGTTTGGTTGGCTCTTTTTGGATAAACTGTTTGTGGGGCAGAATATGGTATGGGTAATAGCGCTGATCTGCGGGGTTGGCGCAGTGATCTCCCAGGTTGGGGATCTGGCCGCGTCCGGAATCAAGAGAAACCATGAGATTAAGGATTATGGAAAGCTGATTCCGGGGCATGGAGGCATTATGGATCGGTTTGACAGCGTTCTGTTTACCGCGCCGATCATCTATTACTTGGCAATCCTGCTGATTCAGTTTGAATAGAAAGGGAATTACAGATGAAAAATATCGCTATTCTGGGTTCCACCGGTTCCATTGGAACGCAGACGCTTCAAATTGTAAGGGATAACCCAGACGAGTTATGTGTAAAAGGGCTTGCGGCAGGCGGCAATGTGGAACGGATGGAAGGGCAGATCAGGGAATTCCATCCGGAACTGGCGGTGATGTGGTCCGAAGAGGCGGCCGTCAGCCTGCGGGAAAAGGTGCGTGACCTTCCGGTGCGGGTTCTGTCCGGAATGGAAGGCCTGCTGGAACTGGCCGCTTGGGATTCCTATGAGATCCTGGTAACTGCCATCGTGGGTATGATCGGTATTCGGCCCACCATCGCCGCGATAGAGAGCGGCAAGACGATCGCACTGGCGAACAAGGAGACATTGGTTACAGCGGGGCATCTGATCATGCCGCTGGCCAAGAAGCACGGCGTATCCATCCTGCCGGTGGACAGTGAGCACAGCGCCATTTTCCAGTCCATGAACGGAGAAAACCGTTCACAGGTGGAGCGGATCCTTCTGACGGCATCCGGCGGGCCTTTCCGCGGAAAGACCAGGGGAGAACTTGCGGCCATGACGGTGGAAGATGCGCTGAAGCATCCCAACTGGTCCATGGGGCGCAAAATCACCGTGGACTCATCTACTCTGGTGAATAAAGCGCTGGAAGTGATGGAAGCCTGCTGGCTCTTTGACGTGAGTCTGGATCAGATCCAGGTGGTGGTGCACCCGCAGAGCATCATTCATTCCATGGTGGAATATGTGGACGGCGCAGTGATCGCACAGCTGGGCCTGCCGGATATGAAGCTGCCGATTCAGTACGCGCTTTTCTATCCGGACAGAAAGCCCATGAAAGGAGAAAAGCTGGATTTCTTCCAAGTGGGGCAGCTTACCTTTGAACGGCCGGATACCGATACCTTTGAGGGCCTGAAACTGGGAATGCAGGCGGCCAGGGAAGGCGGAAGCATGCCGACGGTATTCAATGCGGCCAATGAGAAGGCGGTGGCGCTGTTTTTGGAACAGAAGATAGGCTTCCTTGAGATTGCGGAACTGATCGGAGAATGTATGGCCCGCCACCGCAGGGTGGAGAATCCGAGCGTGGAAGAGATCCTGCAGGCGGAAGCGGAGACCTATGAGCATATGGAACAGTTAAAGGAGAAGAAGGTTCATTGTTGACGATTATATTGTTTATCCTTGTATTTGGAGTGATTGTCATCGCCCACGAACTGGGACATTTTCTGCTTGCGAAGGCGAATGGCATAACAGTGGTGGAGTTTTCGGTCGGCATGGGGCCGAAACTGCTGCATTTCAATAAGGGGGGAACAGAATATTCCCTGCGCCTGCTTCCAATCGGCGGCGCATGTATGTTTGAGGGAGAAGACGGACTGGAGAGCGAGAAAGGGACGGCGTCCGAAGGCGCGTTCCCCAACGCGAAGGTCTGGGCAAGAATTTCGACCGTGTTTGCGGGGCCTTTCTTTAATTTTATTCTCGCTTTTGCATTCGCTATGATCGTAGTGAGTTATGCGGGAAGCGACAGGCCGGTTATCCTGGATGTGATGGATGGCTATCCGGCGCAGGAAGCGGGCATGCAGGGCGGCGATCTGATTACGAAGATGAACGGTGAGAGGATCTGCGTCGCGCGGGAAATTCCGCTGTATACCTATGTGAATCCCGGAGAGTCGATAGAGATCGAATACCTTCGGGATGGGGAGACGTATACAACCACGCTTACGCCTAAATATGACGAAACGGAAGGGCGTTATCTGCTCGGATTCCAGGGATACGGAGAATATGTGGATTGCAGAAACCTCGGTATTTTCAAATACAGCTATTATGAGGTGCGCTACTGCCTGAAGGCAACGGTCAAGAGCCTGGGAATGTTGATTCAGGGAAATGCGAGCAAGGATGATGTGGCCGGCCCGATCGGAATGGCGCAGGTCATCGGAGAAGTGACAGATCAGGTGGCGCCTTACGGTATCCTGGCGCTGGTGGTGAATATGGTCAACATTGCAATGCTGCTGAGCGTGAACCTGGGCGTGATCAATCTGCTGCCGCTTCCGGCTTTGGACGGCGGACGGCTTGTATTCCTTCTGATCGAAGCGGTGCGCGGGAAACCCGTTCCGCCGGAGAAAGAGGGAATGGTGCATTTCGCAGGGTTCGTCGTATTAATGATCGTCATGGTACTGGTAATGTTCAACGATATCTCGCGTCTGATCGCATAGCGGCATGAAAGCGCATGCATCGCGCCGATTGGCTTTAGCGGAAAGAATATTTGGGCGGGGACTGCGAGGAGAGGATATGCCGCCTGAGGCGGCGGAAAAGGAGGAGAGATGAGAAGAGGGAGTAAGGTGATGGCATTTATGCTGGCGCTTGCGCTGGCAGCTGTGCCCGGAACGAAGGTTCAGGCGCAGAATGCGGCAGGAGCGGAGGCGGCTGCCGGTTATGTGAGAAGTGTGTATACCAATGAACTGGTTCCTGCAGCCCAGGCTGCAGCAAGGCCGATTGCGGTGATGATGCCCACTGACAGGGCCGCACAGCCGTCCTATGGAATCAGCCATGCGAAGATCCTTTATGAGATCATGGAAGAAGGGGATATTTCCAGGCAGATGGCGATCATCGACGACTGGCAGGGCCTGTCCCGCATCGGAAATATCCGCAGCTGCAGGGCCTATTATATTCCGATCGCTACAGAATGGGATCCAATCCTGATCCATTTTGGCGGAGTTTGGTATATGCGGGATCGAATCAGCATGCCGGACATCAACAACCTGTCAGGAACATTTGAATATGGGACGGGCGGCAATGCTCCCGGAGCGGACAAGTTCTTCCGCAGTTCGGACAGACGGGCGCCTCATAACGCCTATATCAGCGCAGCAGGCATCACGGAAGCCTGTGCGCAGCTTGGCTATTCCCTCACTGTCCGGCCCGGGTATTACAGCCCTAAGCATTTTCAGTTCGCGAATGGCGTAAATACGCTGGCACAGTACGGAGCCGGGGCAGCGACGGCGAATGTGATCGATCTGTCCAATATTTTCCCTTCCACCCGGACAGGCTTTACCTATAATCCGGCGGACGGGCTGTATTATAAGACGATCCATGGGTCGGCGCATACGGATGCCGTTGACGGCAGCCAGCTCGCCTTTGCCAACGTGATCGTCCAGAACAGCAAATGGATGACCCTGGATGATAAGGGATATCTGGCATTTTATAACTATGATACGACTGAGGACGGATATTATTTCACAAAGGGAAAATGTATCCATATCACCTGGCAGAAAACCACGGACTATGGCCCGACCCGCTACTTCGATGATGCGGGCAACGAGATCCAGATGAATGAGGGCAAGACCTACATTGCGGTGGCGCAGAAGGAGAGAGTGCCCGTTTTCTATTGATGAAAGGGACGGTAGGAATGTCCCAGGGGCTAGACTAGGCACAGGGGCTTGAAAGTTGTGGAATGCACAGGAACTATAGAATATGTAGGCGTGGCCGCGGAATTCATTATGAATTCTGCGGCTGTTTTTTGGGTAAATGCGTTTCGTCTTATGCGCGGCACGAGCGTGCGTTAAGACACGCGCCTTTAAAAAGCGGCAGATATTCCTCCCATGATCGTTGTATGAGCCACCTTCGATGTGCAAAATCAACCGCAAAGTTTCTCCAGATCAGTGGAAGAACGCTCCGTATTCCATCTGGATCTGCGGGAGAACCTGATCCCCGCTGTGGAGAGCCGTTTCCATACCTATGCGGAGAATACCACGGAGGAAGGGCTGGAAGCATCCAGGGAACACCGGGCTTTTGGAGGCTTTTCTCTGGGGCAGTCACGACTTGGCACCAGTGATCCGATCTGGGATCAAACGGACAGCCAGATACAGGAAATGCTTCAAAGGAAACGATTCACGCCGGAAAATCTGCACTGTGCCATTATCGAGGGCGGGCGGCATGATATCGATGCCTGCGAACGGTATTTATATCATGGCCTCCGGGATTTCTTTGGGTAACGGCAGATATAATAAGAAAGAGGATATGAATATGGTATTTTATTTTACAGCAACAGGCAATAGCCTGTATGTAGCCAAATATTTTTCCGAGCATCCTGTCAGCATTCCACAGATTATGCAAGGAACGAGACGTCAGTTTGCGGATGACAGCATCGGAATCATCTGTCCGGTTTATGCCGGACAGCCGCCAAAGTTGGTACTCCGATTTCTGCAGGAATCCGATTTTCAGACGGATTATTTTTATATGATTCTCACATACGGCCATGATCAGAGCGATTCCCCGGAATTTACGGCCAGGCTTGTGAAACAATACGGGATCCGGGTGGATTATATCGGAACGATCAAAATGGTAGATAATTATCTTCCGGTATTTGATATGGAAGAGGAAATGGCCATTGAGAAACGGGTGGAAGAGCAGCTTTTTGCCGAAAAAAAGGCGGTTGATGGAAGAGAGCAGAAAATTCCGGAGGCAACAGAAGAAGGACGCGCCCTGCATGCCCGGTCGATAATTTTTATATGGAAGAAGGGCGGGCGAGGCGGAAGAGCCAGACATGTGAATTTTGCCTGGCCTGCGTCCAGAACTGTCCGCAGAAGGCCATTGGGCTGCGTATGGCGGACAAAAATCCAAATGCGAGGTATCGGAACGAACACATATCTCTGAAGGAAATCATCGAAGCAAACGGAGGGGCTTTAGGATTATGGTTATGAGGAAGCAAAGAAAGGAATTGCTGCTTCGCTGGAAAAGTTAGGCATGGATTATGTTGACCTGTATCTTCTTCATCAGCCTTACGGGGATGTGGCCGGAGCGTGGAAAGCGCTGGAAGAAGCCAAGGCTGCCGGAAAAATCAAATCCATCGGTGTGAGCAATATGACGCCGAAGATTTGGAATGAGTGGATTCCCAAGTTTGAAAGCCTTCCGGCAGTGAAGCAGGTGGAATGCAATCCATTCTTCCAGCAGCGCGAACTGCGTGATATGCTGGAACAGAGCAATGTGAAGATAGAAGCATACCAGCCATTAGGGCATGGGGATACATCCTTGCTTTCCCAAATTTTTTTCTAGTTCGAGATGGAATTACTCTCGCTGGCCCTACCCACTACGGGTGATTTTGCGGTGTCTTAAAGCAGTTCCAACGCTTTTTTATACAATGGATCTAATTCACACCCGCAACTTCCACATTCCTCATCGGCCTGCTTAATTGCTGATATTAAAGATTCTTTATCAGATTTTCCGTCTAACCATTGTTGTGCAGGAATAGCTATTAAATCCCAACCGGATGCAACAAATTTTTGCATAATAGTTTTTAATTCTTCCATAAGTGCGGCTCCTTTCAAGATAGCAACTGACAAAATTGCGGTTACTATGATTTTATTACATCTACGGTGCGAGGTCTATGCTTTTCGGTCAAAACGAAACTTGAATGGCGCGGCACTTAACTGCTGCTTCACATATTCCTTTACCTCGATATTGACCTACCCATGTACTTTGGGAAAATAGCGGATATATTCGGCGTAGTGGGAAAGGACGGTGCTCACTGCTTCTGGGACACCCTCGTAGGCTTTGACGATTATTTCATAGGGGAAAAGTTTACTCATGGTCTTTTCCCTCCACGAGCCGCGTGACCGTTGCAAGGCAAGCTGGATATGCCGCCCCGCTGTGCTGCGTGTCCGGCCAATATGTACGCTGATCACTCGCTGTGGCTGGCTTTGCTCTTTATTGAATATCTTTTGCTTTCATTTTTTCAATTTCTTTTTTCTTTGTCGCCTGATATCCTTGAATCCAAAATAGGGAAAAAATAAGGGCCGGGAAAATTGATTGGCAGCAGATCGTGCAGACCTGGCAGGGCCCTGTACCATGAGCGAATCGGTTGGCTGAACAGCCATAAAAAAGAAGTAGCCGTCTACGAAAATCCGTGCTATAATTTCCTCATACAATATATAATTCTGAAATATTCTATACGGCAGAGTGCCTTTTGGAGAAGGTGCCGCTTCATATCCTGCGAATCAGCAGGCAAATTCAAAAAGAATGTGTGTTCAAAGAAAATAGGAATGGAAGAACAAAGGGATGAAAATGCCGTTTCGCTCCGGTTGGTGCCCAAAAACGGCGTTCAGGAAATGGGGGAATACGAATGCCGTCTGGCAGATACAGGATCGTGAGAAAACTGGGGGAGGGCGGGATGGGACGGACCTATCTGGTGCGCGACCGAAAGCTGGGAAAATATTGGGCCATGAAGGAATGGAAAGAGGCGGAAGCGGGAGAGGAAGCGTTTTGGCGGGAATGTGCTGTGCTCCGCAACCTGGAACATTCCTGTTTTCCCCGGATCGTAGAGATCTTCCGCGAAAATGGGAAACGATACCTGGTGATGGACTGGATACAGGGGGTTACATTGGAAGAAGAGATTATCAGCCATGGGAGTCTTCCCATCCCCACGGCCGTCCGATATGCCATCCAGCTGTGCGGGGCGCTGGCGCTTCTGCATGAAGGGGAGCCGAAAATCCTCCACCTGGATTTGAAGCCTTCCAACATTATTCTGACGCAGGAAGGCGTGAAGCTGATCGATTTCGGGAATGCCCTGCAGGCGGGCGCAACAGGAGGAAAAACGATGCTTTGCCGGGAACGGCAGGCGGGAACGCCGGGCTATGTTCCGCCGGAATTGCTGACGGATGGAATAGAAGCGGCGGATGAACGCAGTGATATCTATGGCCTTGGGGCAGTGCTGTATGCTATGCTTATGGGAAAGAGCCCTGGGGCAGGAGGGGAAAGGGAAGGCGGTCTGAAGGCCGGCTTTTGGAAAGAGGGAGCGGAACCAGTTCTGCCGTCAGGCCTGAGGCGGGTTCTGACATGTGCTCTGCAGGAGAAGAAGGAAAACCGATATGCCAGCGTGGAGGAAATGCGCCTGGAACTGCAGAGGGTTCTGGAGAAGGAGAACGGGCGCAAAAGGGGAAAAAGGATGGGCTTTTCTTTTTGCTTGGCCGGGATCGGGGCCGCTGCCTGTATTGCGCTTGCAACGTCAACGTTTCCTGTGGGGACAGAAGGGGCACGGCAAAGGGGAAGCAGCCCAAATACCTGGAACGAAGCGGAGGCAGATATCGGCTGCCCGGTCATCCGGCAGGAGAAACGAACGAAGAAAAACAAGCGTTATATCCGGGGAATGGCGGAAGCGGATAAATGGGGAAGGCTGCCTTATGAAGGGCTGCTGGAAAACTTTAGGGAGAGGATAGAGGAAGAGGCCATGCGGGCAGAAAAAATGTTAAATGCAGGGCTTGAATTCTTTGAGAAAAAGGGAAGGGTGAAAAAAACTGACCATTAAATGGATCATAGAATAAAAGAAAGAGAGTACAGAAAAAAGGATTTTCATAAAAAGTGCAGAATATAAAAATAGCAGGTTTCCATCTGAAAATGGCACGGCATGGAAAGAAAGGATAAGGATGACGACGATTCGTGAGAATCTGGAAAAATGGGAAGAGGTATACTTAAGTCCCTATGCGACGCTGAGTAAAAATTCCCTCGGCAGGCAAAGGCAGGAAGAGCCCTGCGATATCCGGCCGGTTTTTCAGCGGGACAGGGACAGAATCCTGCATTGTAAAGCTTTCAGGCGCCTGAAGGATAAGACGCAGGTGTTTTTGGCACCGGAGGGGGATCATTACAGAACCCGCCTGACGCATACCCTGGAAGTATCGCAGAATGCGCGGACGATAGCCAAGGCGCTTCGGCTGAATGAGGATTTGGTGGAGGCCATTGCGCTGGGGCATGATTTGGGACATACGCCTTTCGGCCACGCGGGCGAGAGGGCGCTGAACCGTGTCTGCCCATATGGCTTTGAACACAGCGAGCAGTCGGTGCGTATAGTGGATGTTCTGGAAAAGGATGGGCAGGGGCTGAATCTGACCTTTGAGGTGAGGGATGGGATACGCAACCATCAGACCAAAGGGAATCCGGCCACGCTGGAGGGGCGTATTGTGCGGCTTTCCGATAAGATCGCTTATATCCACCATGATTGTGATGATGCTGTCCGTGCGGGTATCCTGAAGGAAGAGGACATTCCGAAGGAGATACAGGAAGTGGCCGGCAGAACGACGGGGGAGCGGCTGGATCATTTTATCCATGATATTGTCACCAACAGTTTCGGAAAGAATGAGATCTGTATGTCGCCTCGGGTGGAGGAAGCCATGAAGAAGCTGCGGGCATTCATGTTCGAGCATGTTTATGTGAACCCGCAGGCCAAGAGCGAGGAAGGAAAGGCGGAGCTTTTGATTGAAACCCTTTATGATTATTACCTGCATCATATAGAGAAAATATCCCCAGAGCTCATTGCGCTCATGGAACGGGGAGAAGCGAGAGAAAGGATTGTCTGCGATTATATCGGAGCCATGACGGATCGGTTTGCTATCGCACAGTATGAAGAAATCTACATACCGAAATGCTGGCCGGTCAGAGGTGAAAGAAGATCATAACGGAAGGTGTGAGGAAAGTGTATTATCCGGATGAAGTGATAGAAGAAGTCAGGACGAGAAACGACATCGTGGATGTGATTTCGGGATATGTACATCTGCAGAAAAAGGGCGCCAATTATTTTGGCCTGTGCCCTTTTCATAATGAAAAATCCCCTTCCTTTTCCGTATCTCCCGGCAAGCAGATGTATTATTGTTTCGGTTGCGGAGCGGGCGGCAATGTGTTCACCTTTCTCATGGAATATGAGAATTATTCGTTTCCGGAAGCGGTAAAGACGCTCGCGCAGCGTGCGGGAGTGAATCTTCCGGAGGCGGAGGAATCGGAAGAAGCGAGAAGGGCGGAGAGTAAGCGTACCCGGCTTCTCGCGGTGAATAAGGAAGCGGCCAAGTATTTTTATTATCAGCTGCGCGCCAGACAGGGAGAGGCGGGGATGCGGTATCTGAAAGGCAGGCAGCTGTCGGATGAGACGATCCAGAAGTTCGGTCTGGGATTTGCCAATAAGACCAGTGACGATCTGGTGCGGTATCTGAGAAACAAGGGCTTTTCGCCGGAATTGATCCACGAAGCGGGCTTGTGCAATGTGGATGAGAAACACGGCATGTATGATAAATTCTGGAATCGGGTAATCTTTCCGATTGAGGACATCAACCATCGGGTGATCGGGTTCGGGGGCAGAGTGATGGGAGACGGAACGCCAAAATATCTGAACTCTCCTGAGACGCCCATTTTTGATAAGAGCCGTAACCTGTATGGCCTGAATTTTGCCAGAAGTTCCAGAAAAGGAAACATCATTCTGTGCGAAGGCTATATGGACGTGATCGCTATGCATCAGGCCGGTTTTGACCAGGCGGTGGCGTCCCTTGGGACGGCGTTCACTTCCGGGCAGGCCGGACTGCTGAAACGGTATGCGAAAGAAGTCCTGCTCTCCTACGACAGCGATGGGGCGGGTGTGAAGGCGGCCTTGCGTGCCATCGGCATACTGAGAGAAACGGGGCTGACAGGAAAGGTGATCGACCTGAAACCCTATAAGGATCCGGATGAGTTTATTAAGAATCTTGGACAGGAAGCGTTTCAGGAGCGGATCGACCGGGCGGAGAACAGTTTCCTGTTTGAAGTCAGGATGCTGGAACGGGAGTTTAACCTGTCCGATCCGGAGGATAAAACGAGGTTTTATCGGCAGATTGCCCAGAAACTTTGCGCCTTTCCGGAGGAAGTGGAGCGGGAGAACTATATTGAAGCGGTGGCCGAAAAATACCATATTGGGCTGGAAAGCTTAAGGCGTCTGGTGGGGAGCACCGCGGCCGCCACAGGGCTTGCCAGGCCGGTGGAACGGCCCAAATCCGGAATACACAGCAAAGCCACGCCGGAAGAGAATGACAAACGGACCCAGAGGCTTCTGCTGACATGGCTGGTTGAGGAACCTCAGGTATATCCCAAGATCGCCCGGTTTCTGTCCCCTCAGGATTTCACCGAGGAGCTCTACAGGAGGGTGGCGGACAAGCTGTTTGAAGGGCTTGAAAAGGGAGAAGTGAATGCGGCGGCGATCATCAGCCTGTTTCCGGAAGAAGAGGAACAGCGGCAGGTGGCTTCCCTGTTCAACACCAAGTTGGTGGAGATGGAATCACAGAAGGAAAAGGAGAAAGCGTTTCATGATATTCTGCTTTCCGTGAAGAGAATCAGCTATGAATACAACAGCGCGCACCTGGGCAGTGATGTGGAGGCTCTGGGACGCGTGATTGAAGGAAAAAAGGCATTGGAAGAACTTAGCAAAACGCATATTTCCCTTGATTAAGGATAACAATATTAACATGCGCAGGAAGGATGGACGGTAAAATGGGCAAAAAGACACAGGAAAAAGTGGAAGAAGGAAAGAAAACGAATACTCCTCAGGCGGAGATGACGCCGGAAGAACGCGCGGCCGCAGAGGCGAAGTTCCTGGAAAGGGTCAGAGGGCTTATTTCTGTTGCGCGCAAAAAGAAGAACATTCTGGAATATCAGGAAGTGAACGACTATTTTGCGGATATGCAGCTGAATGAGGATCAGTTTGATAAGCTGCTGGAGCTGCTGGAGCAGAGCAATGTGGACGTTCTGCGCATTACAGAAGAAGATGATGATATTCCGGATGAAGAAATTCTGCTTTCCGAAGAGGATGAGGTGGATATGGAGAATATCGACCTTTCCGTTCCGGACGGCATCAGCATCGAAGATCCGGTGCGTATGTATTTAAAGGAGATCGGAAAGGTGCCGCTTCTGTCTGCGGAAGAAGAGATTGAGCTGGCACAGAGGATGGAAGAAGGAGACGAAAGCGCGAAAAAGCGCCTGGCGGAAGCCAACCTCCGTCTGGTGGTCAGCATCGCCAAGCGTTATGTGGGACGCGGCATGTTGTTCCTGGATCTGATACAGGAAGGAAACCTGGGTCTGATTAAGGCTGTGGAGAAGTTCGATTACAGAAAAGGATACAAGTTTTCAACCTATGCTACCTGGTGGATCCGCCAGGCCATTACGCGGGCGATCGCCGATCAGGCAAGGACGATCCGTATTCCGGTTCATATGGTGGAAACAATTAACAAGCTGATCCGTGTCAGCAGACAGCTGCTGCAGGAACTGGGACGTGAACCTACCCCGGAAGAGATCGCGGAAGAGATGAACATGCCGGTGGAACGCGTGCGGGAGATTTTGAAGATCTCTCAGGAGCCGGTTTCCCTGGAGACTCCGATCGGTGAAGAGGAAGACAGCCATTTGGGCGATTTTATCCAGGATGATAATGTGCCTGTGCCTGCGGATGCAGCTGCTTTCTCCCTGCTCAAGGAGCAGCTGAACGAGGTGCTCGGCACCTTGACGGAACGGGAGCAGAAGGTGCTGCGCCTGCGGTTTGGACTGGACGATGGAAGGGCGAGAACCCTGGAAGAAGTTGGAAAAGAGTTCAATGTAACAAGAGAGCGAATCCGTCAGATTGAGGCGAAGGCATTGAGGAAGCTTCGTCATCCCAGCAGAAGCCGCAAGCTGAAGGATTATCTGGACTGAGGACGGGCGATGGAACTGTCGAAGAGACTTCTGATGGTGGCCTCCATGGTGGAACCGGGCAGCATCGTGGTGGATGTGGGCTGCGATCATGGCTATGTGTCCATCTATCTGGTCAGGCAGGGGATTTGTCCCCGTGTTCTGGCGATGGATGTGAATGCAGGGCCTTTGGAACGGGTGAAGGCACATGTGCAGGAAGCGGGGCTTGCTGCGTACATAGATATCCGACGTTCCGACGGACTTTCGGCGATGAAGCTTGCGGACGGGAAGCCGGAGGCGGACACGCTTCTTATGGCCGGGCTTGGCGGGCGCTTGGCAGCGCGCATCCTAAAGGATGGAAGGCAGATGCTTTCCCAAATGCGATGCATGATCCTTCAGCCCCAGTCGGAACTGTGGTTGGTGCGGGAAGCGGTCAGGCAGATCGGATATTTCATCTGTGATGAGAATATGTTAAAAGAGGACGGAAAATTCTATACGGTGATCCGGGCGGAAAATGGGATAAAAAGAACCGGGAGCCCGGATGTGCCTGAGGAATTTGACGGCAGCAGGGAAGAGTGGGGGCTGGCAGCGGACAGATATGGCCCCTGTCTGATCGGGACCGGCCATCCGGTGCTGAGGGAATATCTGGAAGAGGCGCTTGATAAGAACAGATGCATCCTGAGAGATATCCGGAAGGAAGGGACGGCAGAAAAAAGTGCGTCCCGCGCGCAAAAGCTGGAAGAAGAATGCGCCCTGATGGAGAAGATTTTGCGGATGAACGAAGACGGAAAGGAGAGGCGGCGATATGGTACGGGTAACTGTGAATGGTGAATGCAAGGAATATAGAACACCTGTGACCTATGAACAGCTGGCAGCAGAACATCAGAAGGAATATGACCACAAAATCGTGCTTGCGGTCGCCAACAATAAAATAAAAGAACTCTACAAAAATGTGGCCAAAGATGTGACGGTTACCTTTCTGACCGTCAAAGACCGGATCGGCCATGATACTTATGTGCGCAGCGCCTGCATGCTCCTGATCAAGGCGATCAGCGATGTGGCGGGTTCCCCTGAGGCGGGAAAGGTATCCATAGAATTTTCCATCGGGAAGGGGACCTTCTGTATGCCGAAGGGCAGTCTGGCCGAGAAAGTGCTGTCAGAAGGAACGGATGGATATAAGCAGATTGATCCCGCTTTTGTAGAAAAGGTAAGGGAACGGATGCTTGAACTGGTGAGAGAAGATCTTCCGGTTATGAAGCAGGCCTATCCGACGGATGAAGCGATTGAACTGTTCGAGTCCCAGGGGATGGACGACAAGGTACGTCTGTTCCGTTACAGGAGAGGATCCTATATCAACGTATACTGTCTGGATGGGTATTATGACTACAACTATGGCTATATGGTGCCTAGAACGGGATACCTGGAGTATCTTGATCTTGTCCCTTATGAAAATGGAATGATGTTGATGCTTCCCGATCGGGATGAGCCGGAGCGGATTCCGGAGTTCGCCCCGAAGGAGAAGCTGTTTGCAACGCTGCTTCGTACCAATGACTGGGGAACGAAAATGAAAATCGAGACCGTGGCGGATCTGAATGATATGATCTGCGAGGGGGATCTGGCTGAACTCATTCTGGTGCAGGAAGCGCTGCAGGAAAGGCGGATCGGAGAGATCGCAGGGGAAATAGCCAGACGGGGAAATGTGAAGTTTGTTATGATCGCCGGTCCGTCCTCCTCAGGAAAGACCACTTTCTCCCACAGACTTTCCATCCAGCTGAAAACCCATGGCCTGAGGCCGCATCCGATCGCGGTGGATGATTATTTTGTGGACAGGCATAAGACCCCGAAGGATGAGGATGGCAATTATAATTTTGAATGCCTGGAAGCCATCGATGTGGAACGTTTCAATCAGGACATGCGCGATCTGCTTGCGGGCAAGCGGGTGGAAATGCCCAGGTTTAACTTCAAGACAGGCCTTCGGGAATACAAAGGGGACTATCTCAAGCTGGAAAAGGACGATATTCTGGTGATTGAAGGCATTCATGGCCTGAATGATGCGCTTTCCCATTCCCTTCCCCTGGAAAGCAAATTTAAAATTTATATCAGCGCGCTGACCAGCCTGAATGTGGATGATCATAACAGAATCGCAACGACGGACGGCCGCCTTCTGCGCAGGCTCGTTAGGGATGCCAGGACCAGGGGGACCAGCGCGACCCATACCCTGCGGATGTGGAACTCCGTACGGCGGGGAGAGGAAGAAAATATTTTCCCTTTCCAGGAGAGCGCAGATGCCATGTTTAATTCCGCGCTCATCTATGAGCTGGCCGTGCTGAAGCAATTCGCGGAACCCCTTCTATATGGAATCGAAAGAGACGAACCGGAATACTTCGAGGCCAAACGGCTGCTGAAATTCCTGGAATATTTCCTGGGCGTGAGCAGCGAGAACCTCCCGAACAACTCGATCCTTCGGGAATTTGTCGGAGGCAGCTGTTTCCGCGTATAAAAGGGCTTTCCCACCGTTTTGCAAGTCCCACAGGAAGCCGGAGCTGACAGCCGCAATGGGCAGGCGCCCCGGTCAGGGACTTGCAAAACGGTGGGAAAGGCGGTATAGTATACAGGAGGAAATGAGTAGAATGAATAATCGCGGCTGTCCGTTTGCGCGTCAGCGCGGCGGCAGGTGAGGAAAGTCCGGGCTTCACAGGGCAGGATGCCGGATAACGTCCGGTG